>FWWM01000565.1_pt1 | contig 123664 bp, 128 predicted proteins | sample 2228351 | NCBI WGS metagenome assembly FWWM01 (sample SAMEA103939774, study PRJEB20133) | metagenome
ACTGTCGCAGCAAGCGCGCCAGATGCTGCACCAGGGTTCGGGTGCGGTCGGGCAGATGCACGTCACGTTCGAATTGCGGCGTCTGGTACTCATCGCGCACGGGAACATCTTCTGGCGCGATTACCTCCGCGCCCTGCTCGATGACTTGTTCGATGCGCAGCCCATCGCGGTCCAGGTTGGTCTTGACGCGGTGAATCTTGTAGGTCGCCAGGAAGCCATCCTCGATGCCCTGCCCCAGGCTGTAGGTGTACGCCGCCTGACGGAGAACGCCTTTGGCGGGGTCGGCGGGGTCCGCGGGGATGGCGGGTTCTTCGGCGCAGAAGTAGGCGTAAGTGTCTATGTTCTCATCCTGCTTGGGGGTGGCGGTCATGCCGAGATGAATCGCCGCGCCGAAGTGGTCGAGAATCTCGCGCCAGGTGCCAAAGCCGGAGCGGTGGGCTTCGTCCACGATGACAATATCGAAGAAATCGGGCGGAAAATGCTCGAACAGGCGTTTGCCGTGCTCCTCGCTCCACAGAGTCTGATAGATGGCAAAATACAGGTCGTGCTGCAAACTCAGTTTGCGGCTGCCATCCAGCAAAAAGCGCGGGTCGCCGTGCGCACCGGCAAACGGGCTGAAGGTGTTGTACGCCTGATCGCGCAAGGCGACTCGGTCCGCCAGGAACAAGACGCGCCCGCTGCGTCCCTTTTGCGCCTGCAGCCAGCCCGATTTGAGCAACTTCCAGACAACTTGCATGGCGATGAAGGTCTTGCCCGTGCCGGTAGCGAGCGTGAGCAAGACCCGTTTCTGACCGCGCATGGCGCGCAGAATCGTCTCGCGCACGGCGGCTTCCTGAAAGTAATGGGGGATTTTGCCCCGTGTCAGGTCGGGCGGGGCGTAAGGGTGCAGGAGCGGATTGCGGCGGCGGGCAGCCGCGACGGCGGCATCATAGACCGGGCGCAGTTCGCCAATGCGCTTTCCAACCTGCTCCGGCGATGTGATGCCCGTGTTCAACTGCCAGCGCTGCCAGAGTTCTTCCGGCGAAGGGAAGTCCGTCCGCTGGCGGGTGGTATCGGTGAAACCGTCCCATTCGAGAATCTCATGCCCGTTGGCGGCGTAGGCAAACATCAAATTGTTTTCGCGGGCGTAGCGTATGGCTTGCTCCAGCCCGTTGATAGCAGGCACGCTCTCCGCTTTGGCTTCCACCACCGCAATCGGGAAGCCCTCGGTATAGCGCAGCAGGTAATCCATGATGCGCGGCTTCTCGCGTTCGGCGCGTCCGCCGCGCAAGACTACCCGCCCTGGCGTGTATTGCCAGTCGGGGCGGTAGTAATGCTCGCGCGTCACCTGGCTGCGCGTCCAACCGGCGCGGTTGAGTTGGGGTTCGATCAACTGGGCACGGGTGTCAGATTCGTTGAGCGGCATGTTCATCTCATCTGCTCGCGGATGGCTCACCAGGTGGTAAACACGAGAATCTCAACCGCACCCTCGACGAACCCCCTCACTTTCGTTTGCTGGCTTCGCCTTCGAGCATCTGGCGGCTGGCGATCCCTGCGCCCACGATCCCAAACACCCATCCGAAGAACAGGGCGAAGAGCAAATAGCCGAACAGAAAGGCGATGTCCTGTCCGCGGAAGAACTCCGCGCCCAACACGATGTTTTGCTCGCGCACCATCGCAAGCTGCTCTGGCGTCATCTCCGCCATGCGGAGCGCGGCGCTTTCTTCGGTGACGTTCAGCCAACGCACAAAGTTGTATGCCATGAACGGCAGCGCGTATGCAAGCGCAGCGTACAAGCCGCCGGTCACGCCAGCCGCGCGGCTGCTCTGGCGGTGATGGGGGATCGCCGCGCGCGCGGACGCGATCCCGCCCGCCAGCGCCACTGCCGCTGCCATCACGCAGTGCATCGCCAGAAAGCTGCTCGAGAGCGCAAGCATCAGCAGCCCAACCAGCAAGCCGATGCTTGCCACGAACAAACCGCGCTTGCGCGCTGCCGAAGACGCAGCCAATTCGGACGGTGTGCGGGTCTTCTTCATACGCTGATTCTCCTCTGCACAAACGCGAGATGATGTTGTTAGCCGCGCGGAGCGCGCCGATGGGTGCGCGCGAAAGAGATGCCCCCCAGCGCGCCCAGCGCCAGCCCGATGGTCGGCACACCCAAGCCGCAACACGCGATGGTCAGCCCCAGCGAGAGTTGGGTGAGCGCCCGCATGTCCAGCCCAATGGCGCGCGCTTCAGCGATTTGCTCCGGCGGCAGTTGTGCTATCACCTCCGACTCAAGCACGTTGACCACCGACGGGTCGAGCGCCAACGTGAGCATGACGGCGGTGATCGTCAGCGACACGAACAGCCCGGCGATCAAGCCGCTGATCGCGCCGACGTTTCTGGCTGTGCCAGCCTGGCGCGCGTTGGTCTGGCGCGCCGCGTAGTAGCCAGCGATGGGCATGCCGGCGATGATGATGACCAGCCCCAGCAGGCGCATCTCGGCTGTTTGTGCGGATTGCTGCGCGAGCGCCGCCAGGGCGAGCGTCAAGCCTGCGATCAAGCCGACTTGCAGTGCAGGCCGCAGGTTCGTCGTAGAGCCAGGCATAGTGCGGAACGATGACGGATTGGCGAGTGAGCGCGCGGACGCGGATTCTAGTGCTGGTGGAACAGCGTGTCAATCGCGTCGGAGAGCTGCTGTAGCGTGGCGACCTGATGCACGGCGGCGCAGAAGGGCGCGTAGGCGGGCATGTCGCTGTCGCCGGTGCCCCATTGAAAGGGCGGCTCCGGGTTGAACCAGATGATCCGTTTGCAGCGCAACTTGATGCGCTGCATGAGGTCCAGGCGTGGGTCGTTGAAGTTGTTGCGCCCGTCGCCGACGATGATCAGCGTGGTGCGCGGGTCAATGGCGTCGGAGAAGTCGCGGCAGAACGTCTCCAGGCTGTGGCCGAGGTCGGTGTTGTAGTAACCGGGTGGCAGCGTCTCCAACACGATCCGAACGGCGTCTTGGGGGCGGTGTTCTGCGAAGAACATGCTGACCTCGTGCATGTCGCCGATGAAGGCGAATGAGCGCGCTTTGCTGATCTGGTCTTGCATCTCATACACCATGCGCAACATGAACTCCGCCACTGGGCGCATGGAGGTGCTGACGTCCACGATCATCGTCAGTTTGGGCTTGAGGACGCGGCGCTTGAATCGCAGCATCATGGGCACGCCCATGTGGCGCAGGTTGTGGCGCAAGGTGCCGCGTGCGTCGAAGTGACCGCGCTTCCCCCGCCGCAGGCGCAGCGCTGCGCGCGAGCGCAACCGCGCCACCAGCCGGCGCACGTGATTGCGCAGCTCGTTCGCTTCCGCGTCGCTCAGCGAGGCGAGCGGCTTGTGCATCAGGTCGTCTATGCGCTGTCTGCGCGGCGACTCGTCGGGCTGCTTCAGCAGGCTCTGACCGACAAAGCGCGCCACTTGCTCGCGCATCGCCTCCGCGTTGCCCATCACCGTGTCGCGGATTTCCTGGCGCCCTTCGCTGCTCATGCCCTCTTGCTTCAACTGTTTGAGCAGCGCCTCTAGCGCTTCGCGCACCTGTTCGGGTGTCAGATGCATCATGCGCAACATGCGCTGCGTGAGCCAGTCTTGCAGTTGCGGGTTGCCGCGCATGTGTTTGTTGATACCAGCCTGGCGGGCGAATTGTTCCAGTTGTTCGCGGCTGGGGCGTTGACCCTGCGCCAGCCAGCGCATGAGCTGTTGCAGTTGCTCGCGCAGATTTTCAATCGCGCGCTGGAGCTGCTCCTGTTGCTGTTGGCTCAATCCCTGCGGTGGGGTGAGCGGTGGTCCTTCGTGACCAAAGTAGAGCGGGAAATGCTGCTCAAATGTGGGCACGTCCGCCGGCTCTTTCACCAGGCTGGCTTTGAGCGCGTCTTTGAATCGCTCGCGGTTCTCCACGCCGACGGCGTGGATGGCGCGCATGGCGTCTGCGCTTTCAGCGATCGAGATGCGCACGCCTGCGTTGCGCAGCGCGGTGATGAATTGCACAATCCGCTCGTCCATCTGTCATCTCACGTGTGATCAGCGCACGCCGAAATCCGCGCTGCGGCGGCTGCTGCTCAGCGCGCGGCGCGCGCGTTGGATGTCGCTCTCGTGCTTCAGGATCACGGTCAATGTGTCGTTGAGCGTCTTCTCGTCCAGGTGTCGCGCGTTGATCGCCACCAGCGCCTTCGCCCAATCCACGGTTTCTGCCACGCTGGGCGACTTCTTCAAGTCTAGCCCGCGCAGCTTCTGCACGATCTCCACGCATTGGCGCGCGACGCTGGGTGCAAGCTGCGGCACGCGCATCTGCACGATGCGCAGCTCGCTCTCGAAGCTGGGGTAGTCCACGAACAGGTAGAGCGCGCGGCGCTTCAGCGCCTCGCTCAGCTCGCGGGTGTTGTTGCTGGTGAGCACCACCATCGGCTGGTGCACTGCCTTGATCGTGCCCAGCTCTGGCACACTCACCTGAAAGTCGCTCAGCACCTCCAGCAGGAAAGCCTCGAACTCAGCGTCGGCGCGGTCAATTTCGTCAATCAACAGCACCACAGGCTGCTCGCTGATGATCGCGCGCAAAAGCGGGCGCGGCAGCAAAAAACGCTTTGAGAAGAACACGTTCTCCTCTTTCGCCAGCAAATCCGCGGCCTCGCTCAACGTGCTGGCGGATGCCATCGTCTGGTTGAGCTTATCGCGCAGGAGCTGCGTGTACAGCATCTGCTTGGAGTACTCCCACTCGTAGAGCGCTTTGGACTCGTCCAGCCCTTCATAGCATTGCAGCCGGATCAGTTCTCGCCCAGAAGCCGCTGCCCATGCTTTCGCCAGCTCCGTTTTGCCGACGCCTGCCGGACCTTCTGCCAGGATGGGCTTGCCCATGTGCTCGGCGAGGAAGACAACAGTGGCGATCTCATCGGAGGCGAGGTACTGCTGCGACAGCAGTGCCTTGGCGACCTCATCCACCGTGTTGAACATGCGGAAAGGATACACCAGGCTCCCCGCGCAGGTGAGGCTCGCCTTACGCCAGTCTCACACTACAATCATCGCATGTCCGCTGAGGCGTTGATAATCTATGGCGGCTGGCAGGGGCACCAGCCGGCAGAGGTGGCGCGGCTGCTGGGCGACGCGCTCTCCGCGCGCGGATTCAGCGTGCATCTGGCGGATACGCTGGATGCCTTTTGCGACGCAGCGCTGATGCGCCGCGTGCGATTGATCATCCCGATCTGGACGATGGGCACGATCACAGCGGAGCAGCTATCGCCGCTGTTGCAGGCTGTGCGCAGTGGCGCGGGGCTGGCGGGTTGCCACGGCGGCATGTGCGACGCCTTCCGCAACGAGCCAGAGTATCAGTTCATGACGGGCGGTCAATGGGTGGCGCACCCTGGCGGGGATGGTCGCTACTATCGCGTGCACCTGTTGCATCCCAGCCCAGTCACCGATGGGCTAGATGACTTCGAGGTGCGCACGGAGCAATACTACATGCACGTGGACCCCGCCGTGCGCGTTCACGCCATCACCACCTTCGATGACTACGACGGCGTGATCATGCCGGTGGTGTGGACGAAGCTATATGGGCGCGGGCGCGTGTTTTACTGCTCACTCGGACACCAGGCGGATGTGGTGGCGTTGCCGCCTGTGCTTGCCATGATGACGCGCGGCATGTGCTGGGCTGCTGGCGACGGCGACGCCCACATCGGCTGGACTTTCGCCCAGGTGTACTGCGGCGCGGCGAACCCGCCTCGCGCGCTGCCGTGAGATTGTGCCGGCTGTTATCACACCATGCGCTTCAATGACCCTCTGAGATAATACGCGCAGGTAACTTTCAACACGCACAACCCGAGGAGCTCCTTCCATGCGAACTGTAGCGATGATCCTGGCAGGCGGGCGTGGCAGCCGCCTGAGCGTGCTCGCAAATAAACGCGCCAAGCCAGCCGTGCCGTTCGCCGGCAAATACCGCATTATTGACTTTCCCCTCTCCAACTGCGTGAATAGCAACATCTACACCGTCGGTGTGATCACACAATATCGCCCACGTTCCCTGCAAGACCACATTCGCAACGGCGCCCCTTGGGACCTGGACCGCCTGAGTGGTGGTGTGTGGATTTTGCAACCGTATCTCGGACGCGCCGACTCGGACTGGTACGAGGGCACTGCCGACGCCGTCTTCCAGAACCTCGACTTCCTGCGCCATGCGCGCGCCGATTACGTGTTGATTTTGTCGGGCGATCACGTGTACAAAATGGACTACAGCATCCTGATCAGCTTTCACCAGGAGAAGCAGGCAGATGTCACCGTCGCCACCCTGAAGGTGACGCCCGACGACGCCTCGCGCTTTGGCATTGTGCAAACCGACGCCAACTACCGCGTGGTGCATTTCGAGGAGAAGCCCAAGCACCCCAAAGGCACACTTGCCTCGATGGGCATCTACGTCTTCAACTACGACACGCTGATCAAGGTGCTGAAGGAAGACGCGAAGAACCCCCAATCCACGCGCGACTTCGGCAAGGACATTTTCCCAAAGATGGTGGAGCAAAACTACCGCGTCTTCGCTTTCCCCTTCGCGGGCTACTGGGTGGATGTCGGGACGATCCAGAGCTACTGGGAGGCGCACATGGACCTGCTGGCTGACGTGCCGCCGCTTGACCTGCTCGACCGCGAATGGGTGATCCACACGCGCTCTGAGGAGCGCCCGCCAGTCAACATTCGCACCGGCGCAACGGTGAATCACTCGCTGATCACCGATGGCTGTGTCATTGAAGGCTCGGTGGAGTACTCGGTGCTCTCGCCCGGTGTGCGCGTGGGGCGCGGCGCAGTGGTGCGCTATTCGATTATCCTCACCGACGCTGTGATTGAGCCAGGCGCGGTGGTGGATCACTGCATCGTGGACAAGAACACGGTGATCGGTCGCAACGCGCACGTCGGCTTCGGCTCGGATTACACGCCGATTCACACGCTCAACCTGGTCACAGGGCTATCTGTGATCGGCAAGAACACCATCATCCCGCCTAATTTGAAAGTGGGGCGCAACGTGATCATCGGCAGCGACTTGAACGATGATCACTTCGTCGAGGACATCCCAAGCGGCACCCAGTTTCACGTCGAGGCGACCGACTAACCCATGCGCGTCGAACACCTGGCAATTGCTGTGGACGATCTCGAGCGCGCGCTCGCTTTCTACCGCGACGCGCTCGGTCTCGCCGTGGAGCGCGTCGAGGATGTGTCGCGCGAGGGGGTGCGCGTGGCGTTTCTGCCGCTGGGTGATGCGCACATCGAGCTGGTGCAGCCCACGCGGGACGACACGGGCATCGTCAGGTGGATGAGCAAGCACGGTCCAGGGATGCACCACGTTTGTCTGGCGGTGGACGATATTCGTGCGGCGCTGGAGCGGCTGGCGGCGCATGGCGTGGAGCTGATCAATCCTCAGCCCGTGCTGCGCGACGACGGCACAGCCTATGCCTTCATCCACCCGCGCAGCGCGTGCGGCGTGCTCATCGAGCTGTATCAGCGCCCTCAGTCGCTTGAGCAGTCGCCTCCTCTGGACTGACCAGGCGGGTGTTCACCGTCCACTGGCTCAACGTGCGCAAACGGTCGCTGAGGTGAACGATTGGTCCGACCTGCACGTTGCGCACGCGGCTGGAGAGCACGTATTGGTGGGTGGGGTAGTACAGCGGGATGCAGGGCAAGTCCTCGCGGATGATCTGCTGGAGGCGTCGGTAGTATTCAAAGCGCGCGTTGCGGTCGAGCGTCTGACGCGCCTGCTCCAGCAGCATGTTTGCGTCCTTGTTGTCCCAGCCAGTGAAGTTTTGTCCAGCGATGGACTGGCTGCCGTGCCAGAACGAGTATGGGTCTGGGTCGCCTTCCAAGAGCGTCTCGACGAGCGCCACCTGAAACTGGTGTGAGGCTAGGAAGCCGCGAACGATGTTCGGCACTGGCAGGACAGTCACCTGAATGCCCAGCTCGCGCCACGAACGCGCAACCTCTTCTGCGACCGCGATGAGCGTCGGGTTTTCGCTGGTGAGCAAAGTGAAGCCGATTGGCTCATTGTCCTTTTGCCAGACTTCCACGTTGGCGGGCGCAACCACCGCCAGGCTGTAGCCAGCCTCTTGCAGCAGTTGCCTGGCGCGATCCAGATCGCGCCCTGGCAACTGAACCTCGGCATCAAAAGCCCAACTTTCGGGGAAGAAGATGGTGTTGGCGAGCAAGCCGCGCCCTTTTAGCGCGTTGCGGATGATCGCAGGGCGATCCAAGGCGTACAGCAGCGCCTGGCGCACTGCCAGCTCAGTCAAAGGCAGAGCGCCGCTATCCCGGCGCAAATTAAACAGCAGAGAGACCTGACGCGCCTGAGGCATGCTGTGCACTACGGTGCGCGGCAGGCGCGCTGCGGCTTCCACGTCTTCGGGCGATAAGTTCGCTGCGCTGTCCACGTCTCCACGTTGGAAAGCCTGAAGCAGCGCGGCGGAGTCGGGGTAGTAGCGAAACTCCAGTTGTCCCAGCTTGGGCTTTTCGCCGAAATACGTCTGCGAGGGTTCGAGCAGAACGGAAGTGATGCGATCTCCAAAGGTGCTGACGCTGGCGATGCTCCACGGCCCGCTGCTCAGTGATTTTTGCCCCTCGATAAGCGCGTTGAGCGAGGGTGCGTTGACCGTGTCTGAGAATTTGTGGCTCGGCAGCAGTCCGATGGTCGTGTAGTCCAAGAAGGCTGCAAAAGGTTGCGCGAGGCGCATTTGCACCGTGCGGTCATCCACCTTCTGAACCTCCACTGCTTCCCAGAAGCGCTGCACATCGGCTCGACCCGTAAAGCGCGGATCGCGCAGCATGTCAATGGTGAATAGAACGTCATCCGCAACCACTGGCTGCCCATCGCTCCACACTGCGTCCGCGCGCAAGGTGAACGTGTAAGCGGTCATATCAGCCGAGACCTGCCAGCTTGAGGCGAGGTGCGGGCGGACGCTGCCATCCACCTCGAATTGCGTTAAGCCAGCAAAGACCAGCTGACAAATATCGTTATCGGCGGGGTTCTGTTGGCAGAGCAATGGGTTTGCATATTGGCTGGGCGTCCCCACCACCCCCTCTATCATCCTGCCCCCCGGAGCTGGCACTGGCACGCCACCCCTAGGGAGCAGGATTTGCAAGACAATGTAGCCAACTACCGCCACTCCTAGCAAGGTGAGGAACAGCAGCACGCGGAAGGTCTTCATGACGACGCCACTTCCTGCGGCGTGAATCGAGCCAGGAAAGGCGAGGGGCTGTGATCTAGCTGGCTGGGGTGAACAAAATCACGTTCACAATAGCGAGGATGAAGAAGAGGATAGCGATGCCGATGGTGAGCGTGAACAGCACGCGGTCAATGCCGCGGCGCGTTTGGTAGATGCCCCGCGTGTTCCCGAATGCGCTGCCCAGCTCCTCCCCGCGCGACTGAAGCAGCACTGCAGCCACCAGGGCGATGCTCAAAAGAATCTGCGCAATGCTCAAGAAGACGTTCATGACGGAGCGGGATTATACCGATGCGGGTGTTCCTTTCGTCTCCTCAGCGGCTGCGTTGGGCTGACCAGCTCACTTGGCGGGCACGACGCGCGGCGCCACCCGCTCCCTGCCGCAGGGCGAGTTGTGCTCGCACCACTCCAGCACGACCTGGATCTCGCCTAGCACCGTCGCGTGTGCGGCTGCGGCGAGCTTGTGCAGCGTTGGGATCATGTTGTTGACCTCATGGCGCGCGCCCAGCTCGACCAGCTTGTCCAGAATCGGCAGGTTCGGCACCTTATAAAGTGGCACGCTCATCAGATGAGAGACCAGCGTCAGGCGGCTATCGAGCGGCATGAGTTCAAAACCCCAGAGCTGCCCAAAGGGCGGCTTGCGAAAACCAGGTCCTGAGAGCCAGATGAAGCGATAGGGCGGCTCATACACCTGCACATAGGAGCGCGTGGGGTACTGATACCAGCGCAGGCATTGCCTGGATTGAAAGCCGCTGCCCACCCGAATGGGCGGCGGCGTGAGCAGGCGCACTTCTATCACTTCGCCGCTGCCGGCGATGTCTGGATGGCGCAGAGGATTGCTGACGATCTCGAATAGCACTTCACAAGGCGCGGTAATCAACCCGCTCACCGTCGCGCTTGGTGTGATCAGTAGTTTCATCTCACTTTTGCCTCTAGCACAAGAAAATTCGCTGTTACTCCTGTTACGGCATAACAGCGATATATCTAACATAAAGTTTGGCACGTCAGACTGAGAGGGTTGTGAATCTGACTAATTCTTTAAGGTAAAGGCGCGGACATTCCTCGATTGATGCCCGCGCGGTGTGCCGTCAGCGGCTGAGCTGAGCGCGCTCCAAAATCTCTGTGGTGAACGCCTGCCTCACGTCCACATCGCCGAGCGCGTTGTACGCGCGCAGCATGTCCGCCAGCGCGTTCCACTGCTCCGCTGTTTGCCAACCGAGCGTGTGTTGTCGGGTGAGTTCGCTCTCGGCGTCGCGCAGCTCTGTGTCCAGCATGAAGCGCATGTGCTGCGGATCAGTCTCTGGACCGGCATATTTCAAGACAATTTGCACAGCTTCGTCGCGGTTTTCGGCGGCGTAGGCGATGCCGCGCAGCGCCGCCCGCAGGAATCGCGCCAGGGCGTTTGGGTCCTGCCGCAAGAATGCCTCGCTGGTGACGTAGGTCAAGCCGAGCGTCGGCACGCCGTAATCTGCTGCATCCCAGATCACCAAATCCTGCCCCAGCTTATTTTGCAGCACGTATGGCTCGTTGGACTTGAAGACGGGATACACATCCACCTTGTCTTCCGCCAGCACGCGCGGGTCGAAGCCCACGTTGACCAGGTTCACCCGATCGGGGTCGGCGCCAGCCGCCTGGAGCAGCGCGAACAGGTCGGGTGGCGGCGTGCCCTTGTAGCCCACCAGACGCCCTTCCCAGTCCTTCGGCGAGGACATGCCGGAAGACTTCTTGGCGACGAACGCCTGTTGACCGCGCTGCCCGATCAGCGCGATGCTGACGATGGGCAGACCTGGATCAGCGCGCCGTTGCAGCACAACCGCAGCGTCCGACGTGGTGACATGCACCTTGCCAGCCATGAGAAGCTGCAAATGTTGACCCTGCCCGGCGCTGTGTTCGATGGTGACATCTAGCCCTTCATCTGCAAAAAATCCTTTCTCTTTGGCAACATACGCCCCGACGAAGGGCAGGTTGGCTTGTGGCTTGTAGCCAGCCATGAACGTCAACTGGCGCGGACCAGCCGTGGGGGGGATGGGGATGCCCGACGATGCGCTGTCCGCTGCCTGACACGCTGCAGACAGCGCCAGGCTCGCCAACACAACAACGTGTCCGAGAATGCGTGGCACGTTCATAAAAGCAAGTCCTCTCTCAGAAAGTGGGTAAATGTCGCGCGCAAGCGATGAAACTCGCGCACCGATTCAAGAATATACCCAAAACACCACGCGCCGCTCGATGAAAGTGATCGCGCCATAGATCGCGATGCCTGCCGCCGCCAGGATAAAAATGGCGGCAAACATGAAGGGCAAGTTCAAGTTAGCATAAGCCAGCCACATCACCCGTCCCAGCCCTCCAGAGGCGCCAGCCCACTCTGCCACCACTGCGCCGATCAAAGAGAGCGGCGCGGCGACTTTGAGCGCCGCGAAGACGTAAGGCAAGCTGTGCGGCAATCGCAGATACCACAGCACTTGCCACGACGTGGCGTTCCAAGCCTGCATGTGCTCCAGGCGCGCTGGCTCAATCGCCTGCAAGCCTGCTGTCACGTTCACCAACGTGGGGAAGAAGGTGAGCAGGGCGGTGATGATCACTTTCGGCTCCCAGCCGAACCCCAACCAGATCGTCAGCAGCGGCGCAATCGCTGCCAGTGGCATGGACTTAATCAAAATTGCCACGCTCATCACGCCACCTTCGAGGCGGGGGACGAGCGTCACGAGCAGCGCGAGCGAAATCGCCGCCGCGCTGCCCACGATTAAGCCTCCCAGCGCTTCCGCAAACGTGACGACCGCTGCCGCCGCGTAGCTCAAAGCGTGTTCTTGCAGCACCCGCAGCACTGCGCTTGGCGACGGCAGCAAATACGCGGGCGTGCGCGTGAGATGCACGCCGATCTCCCACACAACCAGCAGTAGCACAAACGTGGCAGCAGTGAAGGGCGCATTGAGGCGATAACTCGGCTGAGGTGACATAGGCACACGCCGTGCCGCAAGTCAGCACGGCAAAGCCATTGTAAGCGAGCTGCGTGCGCGGCTATAATTGCTACTGATAAAGCGCTGATCAGGACATGTCTCCGCCAGACGCCGCCTCACAGAGAGCGCAGGTGAGGTGAGAGCTGCGCAGGACGAGCGGGCGAGAGATACCACCTGTGAGCGCGCAGTGAACTGCGCCGGTGGCTGCCCGTTATCGCAGCGTCAACGAGTGGCATTGCGACTTTTCTCGCAGTGCAAGTTGGGTGGAACCACGAGACCTCTCGTCCCAACGTGCAGGGGCGGGAGGTCTTTCTTTTGAGGTGAACTGCGATGGCTAAACCGCACAACATGCCGGAGCATCTGTATCGTGTGCGCCATTCGCTGGCGCACGTGATGGCGCAAGCCGTGCTGGAGTACTTCCCCGACGCCAAACCAACCATCGGACCGCCCATCGAGCATGGCTTCTACTACGACTTCGCCGTGTCGCGCCCTTTCACGCCCGAAGACCTGGCAAAGATCGAAGCGCGCATGCGCGAGATCGTCAAAAAGCAGGTGGATTTCGTCCGCCGCGAGGTGAGCGAGTCTGAAGCCCGGGAACTTTTCAAGGACAACCCCTTCAAGCTGGAGCTGATAGATGGCTTGGTGCAAGGTGCGGATGAATACGGCGAACGCGACGATGCCGCCGATAAGCGACCTGTGATCTCCGTGTACACCCAAGACACCTTCACCGACCTGTGCCGCGGTCCGCACGTCGCCAACACGCGCGAGATCAACCCCGATGCCTTCAAACTCACGCAGTCCTCTGCTGCGTACTGGCGTGGCAACGAGAAAAACCCAGTGCTGCAGCGCATCTACGGCATCGCTTTCGAGACGCCCGCTGAATTGGAGCAGCACCTGCACATGCTGGAGGAGGCAAAACGGCGCGATCATCGCAAGCTCGGCGCCGAGCTGGAGATATTCATCTTCGAGGAAGAGGTCGGTCCAGGGTTGCCGCTCTGGCTGCCCAACGGTGGCGTCTTGATCGAACAGCTAGAGGCGCTGGCAAAGCGCATGGAAGAAGAGGCGGGCTACCTGCGAGTGCGCACGCCGCACGTGACCAAAGAGGCGCTCTTCGTGCGCAGCGGACATTTGCCATACTACGCCGAGAGTATGTTCCCGCCGATGACGTTGGAAGACGGCGAGCGCTACTACCTGAAGCCGATGAACTGCCCGTTTCACCACAAGATTTACGCCTCCAAACCGCGCAGCTACCGCGACTTGCCGCTGCGCCTGGCGGAGTATGGCACGTGCTATCGCTTCGAGCAGAGCGGCGAATTGTTCGGCTTGATGCGCGTGCGCAGCATGCAAATGAACGACGCCCACATCTACTGCACCGAAGAGCAGTTTGAGGAGGAGTTCCTGGCTGTCGTTCAGCTTTACCTGAAGTACTTCAAAATCTTCGGCATCGAGAAGTACACCATGCGCCTGAGCCTGCACTCCAAAGAAGGCTTGGGCAAGAAATACGTGGACAACGAGCCACTCTGGCTGAAGACGGAGGACATGGTGCGCCGCGCCATGCGCAATGCTAACGTGCCGTTCTATGAAGCGGAGAACGAAGCTGCATTCTACGGACCCAAGATTGACGTGCAAATCTTCAGCGCGATTGGGCGCGAGTTCACGCTGGCTACAAATCAAGTGGACTTTGCCGTGCCTGCGCGCTTCAACCTCACCTACGTGGACCGCGACGGCAGCGAGAAGACGCCACTCTGCCTGCACCGCGCGCCGCTCGGCACTCACGAGCGCATGATCGGCTTTCTCATCGAGCACTTCGCCGGCGCTTTTCCTGTCTGGCTCGCGCCAGTTCAGGCTGTGCTCATTCCCATCGCCGATCGCCATGTGGATTACTGCCATCGTGTGGAGCGCCAGTTGCACGAAGGTGGAATGCGCGTTCGCGTGGACGACGGCACCGACCGCATGCAAAACAAAATCCGCAAGGCGCAGTTGATGAAAATCCCCTACATGTTGGTGGTGGGGGATAAGGAGGCGCAGGCGGAGGCGGTCGCGGTGCGACTGCGCAGTGGCGAAGATTTGAAAGCTATCCCGGTCGGCGAGTTCCTCGCGCGCGCCCAGCGATTGATCGCCGATTACGCGCTCACGCTGTGGTGAGCCTCGTGGCATTTTGCCGAGCACCCCTGTGCTGTGGTGTGGGTTGGAGAGTGGCGCGCGCGCCGCTTGGTGCTCTCGATTCGCCCAGAGGGTCTGACCCTGAGCTTGGGTGATCCTCACGCCCCGCTGGTGCTCAGCTACGACGCAGCGGGTCGCTTGTGGAGCGCCTATGAGGCTGGCGCCCATTACCGCCGCGCGCTCAACGGGCGCGTGATGCGCAAACACACTGCGCTGGTCGGGGCGCGGTCGCGCGCCTGGCTAACCGCATCAGAAGCGGACGCGCTGTTGGCTCGCGCGAGTGATGTAGTTGCCGCGTTGCTGGAGGACTGGTACCGGCACGGCTTGCCTGCAGCGCTGCGCGATCTTCCCCACGCTCAGCCGATGATCGCGCGCGCTGCGCAGTTCACCCCGTCTCGCGCAGCAGCAGACGCATCTGCGTTCGCCCGCGTCTATCGCCCGATCGGGATTCTGCCGCCGGATCAGTATCTGGCGTTTGTCCTGCAAATGACCGAGGGCTGCTCGTTCAACACGTGCACGTTTTGCAGCTTTTATCGGGATCGGGTGTTTCGGGTTAAAACCGTCGAGTCGTTTCGTGAGCACATCGCCCAGGCGCGCGCGTTCTTTGGCGGCGGCTTGGCGATGCGCCGGTCCATCTTTCTCGGCGATGCAAATGCGCTGGTTATCCCTATGGCGCGTCTGCTGCCGTTGCTGCAAGTGATCGCGCAAACGTGCGATGTGCTGCGGTTGGGCATCTACGCTTTTGTGGATGGCTTCTCTGGCGAGCGCAAAAGTGCTCACGATTACCGCGCGCTGGCGGAAATGGGCGTGCGCCGGGTGTATATCGGCATGGAGAGCGGCAATGCGACGCTGCTGCGCTTTTTACGCAAGCCCGGCGAGCCAGAGGATGTGCTGAACGCCGTGCGAGCCATGAAAGCGGGTGGCGTGGCGGTGGGGGTGATTGTGCTGGTCGGCGCAGGCGGCGAATCTTTCGCTGACGAGCACGTCCGCGATACCGTCGCGCTGCTTAACGCCATGCCGTTGGACGCGCGCGACATCATTTACTTCTCCGACCTGGTCGTCACGGATGACCTGCCGTATGCCCAGCAAGCGCGTGAAGCAAACTTGCGCCCGCTGGACGACGCCGCCTTGAGCGCACAGCGCCGCGCCATCGTGGCTGGCTTGCGCTTTCGTGCGCCAGAATCGCCTCGCCTCAGCCGTTACGACATTCAGGAGTTCATCTACTGATCGTCAATCGGCAGGCGCTCCTCATGACATCGCCCGCAGCCAATAGCTGGTTCGCGCACTTCTGTGAAGTGTTTGGAGCACACGGCATACACAACCACGCGCTCGCGCAGCCCAAGAAACGAGCGCTGCACGCTGGCTTCCAGCGCAAGATGAGGGCAAGCGTTCTGGCGCATGATGTTGGGCACGGGACAGGTCCGGCACAGGCTCGGCTTCCAGCGACTGCTGTTCGGGTTTCTGGCGATCAGGCGGCACTCCTGCTTTTCGCTGCCGCGGAAGTAGTCTTCGTAATAGAAAGGGCATTCTCTGCCGTCGGGTGTGCGCATGTTGGTTCACAGCGTGACGAGGTCATCGGCGTGGATCAGCATGGGCGCGTATTCGTAGCCGAGGATCCTCTCGATCTGGTCAGATTGACAACCGGCGATGCGGCGCGCGTCTGGCGCGTTGTAGCGTGTGATGCCCCGTGCGATCTCGCGTCCTTCCATATCTAACACGGAGACGAACTCGCCGCGGTCGAACTCGCCGATCACCTGGCGCACGCCGACGGGCAACAGGCTCTTGCCGCTCCGCAGCGCGTGCGCTGCTCCATCATCTACCACCATCGCGCCGTTTGGGCGCTCGGAGAGCAGCCAGCGTTTGCGGCTTTCTAACTGTGTGATCGAGGCCAGGAAACGTGTGCCCACCGACTCGCCGTTGACTGCGCGCACGATCACGTTTTGGTGCGTGCCGTTCGCGATCACCACTTCTGTGCCTGAGCGAGTCGCCAGCTCGGCAGCTTGCAGCTTGGTGAACATACCGCCCACTCCAAGCCCGCTGCGACTTCCGCCAGCCAGGGCGTAGAGCGCGTCGTCGAATCGCACCACTTCAGCGATCAGCCGCGCCTCTGGCTCTTTACGCGGGTCGGCGGTGAAAAGCCCGTCAATGTCGGTGAGGATGATCAGCAGATCAGCGTCCAGCAGGTTGGCGACCAGTGCGGAGAGGTTATCGTTGTCGCCTACGCGAATTTCCTCAGTGGCGACGGCGTCATTCTCGTTGATGACAGGCACGATGTCGCGCGCCAAGATCGCGGATAGTGCGTCGCGGGCGTTCAGGTAGCGCCGTCGGTCGCTCAGGTCGGCGCGGGTGAGCAACACTTGCGCCACATGCACGTCGAACAGCCCAAAGAGCTGTTCCCACAACGCCATCAGGTGGGTTTGCCCAACCGCTGCCAACAACTGCTTCTCTGGCAAGGGCAGGTGTGGCTTGCGTTTCTGCACGCCCAGCCGCTCGCGCCCTGCTGCGATTGCACCTGAGGAGACCAACACCACACGCTCGCCATCTTCGCGCACCTGCACGATCTGCCGCGCAATCTCCAACATACGACGGCGGCTCAGGTGTGCGGTTCCGGCGGTGAGCGTGCTGGTGCCCACTTTGACCACAATGGTGCGCTTTGCCATGAGGCGCAGGGATTATAGAATCCGCAGCGCCATGTTGTTTCGGGTGGAAGTGTTCGCCAGACCCAACTGCCATGACGCGCGTTGCTCTGCGCTGCGCGCTGACATTGCCGCGTTAGGGATAAACCCGCCAGATCAGATCGAAGTGCGCGATGTGTACTTCCTGGATGGCGACCTGTCCGTTGAAGATGTCCGACTCATCGGCGCGCGGTTGCTCTGCGACCCCATCGTGCAAGATTTCGCCGTAGGCGACTACTCTCACTCGGAGCATGGGGTAACGGTGGAAGTGTTGCTGAAGCCAGGCGTGACCGACGCCGTGGCGGAGGAGCTGCTGCGGGCGGCGGCAGAGCTAGGCGTGCGCGGATTGCGCCATGCCGCCACAGGCGCGCGCTACATCCTGTATGGTAGCGCCGACGAAGCCACCGCGCGCTACATCGCGCGGCGCTTGTTAGCAAACGAGGTGATTCAAATGTTTGCCGTTAACCGCGCGCTGTCGCCTCGCTGGCAGGTGGATGCGCACACCAAGCCTCATGTCAACATCATCGCGTTGCGAGATGCCGACGACGAGGCGCTGATCGCGATCAGCAGCGCGCGCCGTCTCGCGTTAAACCTGCACGAGATGCGCGCCATACGCGATTACTTCACTCGCATCAACCGCGAGCCAACCGATGCCGAAATCGAGACGCTCGCCCAGACCTGGAGCGAGCATTGTGTGCACAAAACGTTCAAGGCGCCGATTGAAATCACGGCTGCTGATCCGGCGCATCCGCTGCATGGGCGCACAGTGGAGGGCTTGCTCAAAAGCTTCATCAAGCGCGCCACCGATACCATCGCCGCGCCGTGGGTGAAGAGCGCTTTCGTGGACAACGCCGGGGTCATCGCTTTTGATGATGAGTTCGATATTGCTTTTAAGGTGGAGACGCACAATCACCCCTCTGCGATTGAACCTTTCGGTGGGGCGAACACAGGCGTGGGTGGCGTGATCCGCGATGTGATCGCCGTGAGCGCCCGCCCCCTTGCAAACACGGATGTGTTGTGCTTTGGTCCGCAAGAGGCGACCTTTGACGTGCTGCCAGAAGGTGTGCTGCATCCACGACGCATTCGTGCGGGCGTCGTGGCTGGCATTGAGGACTACGGCAACAAGATGGGCATCCCCACTGTCAGCGGGGCAATCGTGTATGACGAAGGCTACATCGCTAATCCGCTGGTGTTCTGCGGGTGTGTTGGGCTGGCGCCAGTGGACGCTCATCCGAGACAGCCACAAGTGGGCGACCGCATCATCGTGCTGGGTGGGCGCACTGGGCGCGACGGCTTGCGCGGCGCGACGTTCAGCTCGTCGGCGATCACAGCAGAGACCAGCAACGTGGCTGGCGCCAGTGTGCAGATTGGCAACCCGATCGTGGAAAAGAACGTGATGGAGGTGGTGATGGCTGCGCGCGACGCGCGGCTGTATCACGCGATCACGGACTGTGGCGCAGGAGGGCTGTCGTCGGCGATTGGAGAGATGGGGGCGGCGCTGGGTGTGCGCGTGCATCTGGAGCGCGTGTCGCTCAAGTATCCTGGCTTGGAGCCGTGGGAAATCTGGTTGAGCGAAGCGCAGGAGCGCATGGTGCTGGCAGTGCCGACTGTGCACGTCGAGCTGCTGCGTCGCATTTGCGCGCGCTTTGGGTGCGAGATGAGCGATGTCGGCGAGTTCACTGGCGACCAGATGTTGCGCGTGTTCTACGGCGATCAGCGGGTGTGCGAGCTGGAGATGTCGTTTCTGCACGGCGGCTTGCCGATGCAACGCCGCCGGGCGGTCATTGCGACAGGGGCGACGAGGCACGACGCGGCGCGCGCGGAGTTGCCCTCGCCAGCCGTGATCTTGCGGCGCATGTTGGCGCATCCGAATGTCGCTTCCAAAGAGGATGTCATTCGCCGATACGACCACGAAGTGCAAGGCGGCACGGTGGTCAAGCCGCTGGTAGGCGTGCGCGCGGACAGTCCGAGCGACGCAGCGGTGATCAAGCCGCAGGGGACGCGCGGTGTGCGCGGCATTGCGCTAGGGTGTGGCATCAATCCCTTTATCGGTCGTCGCAACCCTTATGCGATGGCAGTGAGCGTGGTGGATGAGGCGATTCGCAACGTGGTATGCGTGGGCGCTGATCCGACGCGCATTGCGCTGCTGGATAACTTTTGCTGGGGCGATGTGCACGACCCAGTGGTGCTCGGCGAGTTGGTGGAGGCATGTCGCGGGTGTCATGACGCTGCAATTCACTATCGCGCGCCGTTCGTCAGTGGTAAAGACTCGCTGAACAACACCTACCGCGATGCCACTGGCTGCCAGGTGAGCGTTCCAGGCACGGTGCTGATCTCAGCGCTGGGCATTGTTGAGGATATTCAGCGCTGTGTGACGATGGACGCGAAAGCGGCGGGCGACTTCATTTATTTGTTGGGCGAAACAAAGGAAGAGCTGGGCGGCTCGCTGCTGGAGCAGTGCTTCAAACTGCCAGAGGGCAAGCTAGAGCCACCTGCGCTGCCGACCCAAGCTCCCGCGATCTATGCAGCGTTGCATCGCGCGATACAGCTTGGTTTGGTGCGGGCGGCGCACGATCCCAGCGAAGGTGGGGTGGGCGTGGCATTAGCTGAGATGGCGCAGGCGGGAGGCTTGGGCATTCGGATCACGCTGCCGTTGCCAGAAGATACATGGTCGCAAGTTGTCTGGCTGTTTAGTGAGAGCAACGGGCGCGTGTTGGTGGAAGTGTCGCCGAAAGACGCAGCGCAGTTCGAGGCGCTGTTTCAAGGCTTGCCCTGCGCGCGCGTGGGCGAGGTGGAGCAGCATCCAGGTCTGCGATGGGGCGAGGTGGAGATGAGGGTAGGATGAGGAGAAAGCTAACGTTTAGTTTTGCAGAATCTTTAAGATCACATCGCAGACCCGATCTACGTCGTCTGTGTCCATCTCTGGGTAAAGCGGGAGCGAGATCACTTCTCCCGCTGCGCGCTCTGTGTGAGGCAAATCACCGCGCTGATACCCTAGATACGCAAAAGCAGGTTGAAGATGAAGCGGTATAGGGTAATGCACACCTGTTTCGATGCCTGCCTCGGCTAGCTTGGCGCGGACTTGATCGCGTTTTGGGGTGCGCACGACAAAAAGGTGATATACGTGTGTGCGATCAGGTGGTGTGTGAGGTAAGGTTAATGTATTGCATCCAGAAAGTCGCTCAATGTAACGCTGAGCCAGCGCCTGCCGTCGCGCATTCCATCTTGGCAAGTGAGCAAGCTTGACTCTCAGTATCGCTGCCTGCAGCGTGTCCAGCCGTTCACCGTATCCCACTATGCTATGTTCATACTTGGCGCGTTTGCCTTCCGCAGTGAGTGCGCGGCCGTGGTCGCGTAAAGCGATGACGCGGTTGGCGATCTCTGGGTCTTGAGTGGTGACTGCCCCCGCGTCGCCGAAAGCACCGAGATTCTTGCCTGGGTAAAAGCTGAATGCAGCCGCGTCTGCTAATGTCCCCACGGGCTCGCCCATAAAAGTTGCACCGTGTGCCTGAGCAGCATCTTCGACAACAAAGAGACGATGTATGCGCGCTATCTCACGAATCGCTCGCATGTCTGATGGCAGACCGTAAAGGTGAACAGGCACAATTGCTCTCGTGTGAGGAGTGATTGCGCGCTCTATGCACTGGGGACAGATAGTGTAGGTAGTGGGGTCTATATCTGTGAACACAGGTTTTGCTCCAGTGTGAGCGATTGCCTCAGCGGTAGCGCAGAAGGTGTGAGCTGCTGTGATCACTTCGTCGCCGGGCCCGATACCTAGCGACTCCAAAGCCAGTTGGAGCGCAGCCGTCCCCGAGGCAACACCTATCGCGTGTCGTGCCTTGCAGAAGCCTGCGAATTCTGTCTCGAATGCCTGCACGTCGGGACCGTTGATAAACGCTGTGCTATCTAGAACCCGTTGAATTGCAGCGTCTATTTCAAGACGGATGGAGGCATATTGGGCTTTTAAGTCCACCAGTTTTAGTGAAGCGTTCATTGTGATCTCGAGTAAGCGGATATCTGATCGACAGTGCGGATTTGGCGAGCAGGGTTGCCAACCACTACTCCGCCAGGTGCAACATCATGTGTGACAACAGCACCAGCGCCAACCAGTGCCTCTTCTCCAACGGTTATTCCAGGCAAAATGATCGCGCCTGCGCCGATTCGGGCGCGACGGCAGATGTGCACGCCCACCAACTCCTGCTTAGCGCGAGGTGATTGTGGGTAGCGCGCATTGGTCAACACCACAGACGGACCGATCCAACATTCATCCTCCAGCACGCAGAACTCTGGTATGAAGGCGTTTGAATGCACGCGCACCCTATCGCCAATCTGAACATGATGTTCGATAACCGAGTGGCTGCCGATGCTGACATGGTTGCCAATAAGGTTGCCCTCCCGAATGAGCACGCCGTGCCCAGTTTGAAAGCCATCGCCGATCCGGTTGCCGTTGTAGATCACAGTGTGTGAGCGGATGAATGCGTCTCTACCGATGATGACCCCTTCGGGGAGGTTCTGGGGCTGGCGCGCGAGCTCACCGATCACGACGAACGGACCGATGATGCAGCCCTTGCCCAGTTGCACATCTCCAAGTACGATAGCAGTAGGGTGAATAAGAGGTTCACTCACAAAAACACTTCCTGCCTGGTCTGAATGGACTCATACATTGCCAACACGAGAGCCAGCGACTTGCGGCCTTCTTGACCATTTGTCTGAGAAGGACGACCTTCATAGATGGCGTTGATAGTATCGGCAAGCACACTGTAGTGGCTGTAGCCATACACAGATGGCGGATCAACCTTTTCGCGATCAAGAATCAGTCGCTCTTGTTCTAGCTCGCCCTCCAGCTTCCAGAGCACGCGGCGATTAAGCGCTGTGCCGCCTACCTTGACAGAGCCGCGCTCTCCAAATATGGCAATGGAGCCTTCCAGATTTTCCGGCCAAGTCACCGTTGATGCCTCTACCACACCTAATGCACCTGATGCAAAGTGCCATACAGCAACTCCCACGTCTTCGCATTCCATCTGGTGTGCTAGGGTGTCTCCGTATGCGAAGACGCTTCGGACGTCTCCCATGATCCACTGCAGAGCGTCCACGTGGTGGATTGCCTGATTCATAAGAACCCCGCCATCCATTGCACGCTTACCATGCCAGTCATCCTCGTAGTAGCTTTGTGGACGATACCAGCGCACTGTGACGTTGCCAAGCAGCAAACGCCCCAGCTTGCCTTCTGCGACAGCCTGCTTAAGCGCTTGCATTGGTGGGTTGTAGCGGTTTTGCAAGACAACAGTTAAACTGACACCAGCGCGATCGCAGGCAGCGATCAATGCGTCGGCATCTGCTAGGGTGAGCGCCATTGGCTTCTCGACGATCACGTGTTTACCTGCTTCGGCTGCATGGATGCCGATCGCAGCGTGTAGCCCGCTGGGCACGCAAATGTTGACAACGTGTATATCCTTTCTGTCGAGCGCGCGCCGATAGTCGGTCATTGATTCCGCCCCATACTCGTGAGCCAACCGCTGTGCGCGTGATTCAACAATGTCCACGGCTGCAACCAGCCTGGCACGCGGCGCCAAGCTTTGCAGGGATTGAGCGTGACGTGGCGCAATGCGCCCGCAACCAATGATTGCGAATCCAAGCGTGTCCATCTTGCTTCTCTACACTTTAGCATCAGCTTTTATCGAAAACGACCGAATAGCATCCTGATAGACATGCAGCATCTGCTGCGCCATGCGCTCGACAGTGAGATCGCGCACACTTTCGCGCGCACGTTGTTGCATAACAACCCGCGCCTCTGCTGAGAGGCTGAGGGCATGTCGGAGAGCCGTTGCCAGCGCTTGTGGGTCTCCTGGAGCGACCAGCCATCCATTTGTCCCTTCTTGGATGACTTCGGCAGCCCCGCCCACCCGTGTGGCTATCACAGGTAATCCAGCCGATAGAGCCTCCAAAATAGCTAGAGAAAAGCCCTCAGCCAGAGAAGGCAAGACAAACCAGTCGCTTGCAGCGAGCAGACGAGGAATGTCATGACGCAGACCGAGCAAGCTGAACGCATGGGCGATGCCCAATTGTTGAGTCAACTGCTGGATGGCTTCACGATCCTCTCCATCACCAGCAAGCGCGAAATGGGCTTCTGGAAAGTGACGCAACACTTCTGTCGCTGCTGCTGCCAGCACGTGTTGACCTTTGTTCGGCGAGAGGCGCGCTACGCACAGCACGATGGGTTGATCTCCTTTCAGCCCTAGCTCATCACGCACTTCGGCACGCGCGCGCTGAATAGTCTCTTGATCAAGGCTGAGACTTGGTATGCTGTTATAGATGACTTGTATCTGGTGCAGTGGGATACGATAGCGCGTGACCAGTCTCTGCGCGTTTTCTTGTGAAACAGCGACGATGCGCTGTGCGCGCTTGCGTGAATATCTAAATAAAGTTGGCAGCGTCGCTCGCAAGATTAGAGGCAGAGCAATGTCCTCAGGTTCAGAGACACGCTGCTCCACGGTGATGAAAGGTCTGTTACTGTGCTGCAGCACAAACCCTGCCCAAATCCCAAGACGGCTGCAGGGGTGGTTAGAGTTGAGGTGAATCACATCGTGACTGATTGCAAGGTTGCGCAGCACATAGCTCAGTCTTGGCAGCTGCGCGGCTAGATCGAGAGGGGCGCGGATAGCGCGTGCAAATGGCTGAATCTCGCGAGCGAACGAGTCCATGGCTTTGTGGCTCGGCAGGAGGACAGTTATTTGAATGGTAGAAGTGACACTCATTAACGCACGCGCAAGATGCAGCACGTATCTCTCTGCTCCGCCTACCTCGCGCGCTGTGACTACCACCAACACACGGATAAGCTGTGTCATGTCAAGCGACATCGAAAGAACAAACGGTATCCAAGGGGCAGCAGTCCCAGTCGTGTGACGAGGGCATCGAGCTTTGCCCAGATAGGGAAGATATTCACTCTTGGCAAGAACTTGTAGAACAATTCGGCAACGTATGGGAAAGTTTCTCGGCACACAGCCTTCTCCACTTTCAGGTCAGCCATGCGCAGCAGACTCTTTATCTCAGCGTATGTGAAAACAGTGTCTATTGGCTGCTCGGTGCGCAGCGGGTGCTCGTGCGGCAAGAAGCCACGCAACGGTCTGAACCGTCGTGCCAGGCGCTCTGCTATCGGTGAGAGTGGTAGCCAAGCTGTGCCGTTAGGGATGGTGATAATGAGGACACCGTCAGGTTTAACGAGAGAACGGACATTGCGCAGTGCAGCGATCGGGTCTTTCAGATGCTCGACAACTTCCGTTACGACAACGACATCCGCACAGGCAGGAGGAAATGGAACGGCGCCCAGAATATTCCCTAAACGAATATCGGCTGCCTCTCCTAATCGTGCTTTGGCTGCTGCAACGTTAGCCTGAGACATTTCAAAGCCTTTCAATTCAGCCTGTGGGAAGCGCTGCTGGAGGGTTGCAAGTAGCTGCCCAGAGCCACATCCCACGTCTAATACTGTCTGATGGCTAATACTGCCAATGAACTGAGCGACTGCTGTGTAAAAATACGGCCGCATGCTCAGCTCCCCCTGGAAGCTATCGTAAAGCGCAGCGATCTCGGCGTCGCTTAAATGATGACCCGTCTTGATCATAGCTGTCTTCTATCAAGCTCCTCTACAAGCACCCTGCTTATGAGCTTCACCCTTTGCAGCCAGGTGTGGTCGCGCAGGACCCTGGCGCGGGCAGCAGCTGCGATCTGTTGGCGTTGTGCCTCATGGTTAAGATAGTAGCAAATTTTGTCCAACATCTCCTCTTTGGTGTCAAAGCATACGATCTCCTTGTCTTCCTCGAAGAACTCACCCACCCCTGGCACACGATGAAGAAGTTGAAATACTCCACAGGCAGCGAGCTCGAAGGCGCGCAAATTGAGACCTTGTCTTAGTTCACCAGTTCGGTGGTCAACGTGGAAGTTCAAGCCGATCTTGGCTGCACATAGCGCCTTCACCTGTTCCTCGCCCCAGATTTGCCCCTGCCACACCTTCAGGATCGGGCTACCGATGAAGTGTTCTCTGTAACCTCCCCAAATTTTGATGTTCACTCCTTGTTCAATAGCAAACTCGATCATAGCGCGACGCTCAGCGTGGAACTGCTTGCTCAGTCCGCCGATGAAGCACACGTCAGCCCCGTAACGCTCTTGTTCCTCGACGGTGAGCACAACCGGGCGATGAATATCTGGATCAATACCGATGGGTACGTATTCGATGCGCCCGCCTGCGCCGGCATGCCTTAAACCCTCCTCCAAGTTGGCGGGCTGAAAAGTGATGTCGAAAAGGGGAAGGTTGGCTCGATCTCGCTTCAGCATTGTGTTGGCGGGTAGCCCACACCACTGAGCCAAAACGAAACCTTCTGACTTGAGCTTCTGCAGCGTGCTTCGCCAAATGCTGCTGCCAAGCGGGATGAACACGATGTCTGGTTGGAATTGTTGAATGCGACGCAGGATGCTCTTTTGGAGCAGCCACACATCTAGCCGGGTGACCCACAGCGCTGCCCGAGCGCAGGCGCTCAGCGTTAGCGGCAAATGGCAGCTGATCGTCTGCGGCAACAAAAAACTGCTTCGTAGGTCGAACTGCGTTTGCCAACCGAGCTGAGAGAAAGCCTTTCTCCAGCTATAGAGCGTATGCTGAGTGCGCAGCAGGTGTTCTTCGAACCTTCCACCTTGCCTTTTCCATGTTCGCCAGGCTGATTCGTAGTAGCCCCTGTCAACCTTGTAGTAGAAGTAGATTTTCATTTTGATCCAGTTTGGCGCATCCATGTCTCCGCCGCGACCCATCGCCATATCGAAGCAGCTTGCGCAGGGTCTAGTGTCTGAAACTGGCGACCTTGTAGAAATTGCTGCGCTTGCTTCCAGTCAAGCCAAGGTCGAATGTATGGCTTGTCTCCGATGTAATCGTTCCAGAATGAGCGCAGTTCAATCATCCAGCGAGCTTCCGGTGTGACAAAGCCTTTTTTATCACGCCTCCAAATGATAGCTTCTGGGAGCAAAGGCTGCATCGCTCGGCGTAGGGCGTACTTTGACCAGCCTCTGTAGATGCGGTATGTCGCCGGCAACTGGCTAATGTATTCCGCAAGATGCACGTCCAGGAATGGTTCTCGGGCTTCCACGGAGAAAGCCATCGAGTTGCGGTCTTCTGCACGGAGCAATCGGGGAAGATTGTAAGCAGTGATATGAGCCAGGTGAAGATTCAAGTTGTGCCTTGTGGCGTGATTGAAAATCTCCGTGTGGCGCTCAGTAGCGCGCGCGACGACCTCCTTTCGCACCCCGAACATACGCTTAGATCGCCAAGACTGCGCTCTGTTTTGCCAGGATGGTGGCATGTAACTCGCAACTATGCGGGGAAAGATCGCTCTGAGTGAGCGGCTGCCTACCTTCGATATGCTCCAACTCTCCCTCAGAAAGCGACCCCACTGCCCTCCATCTAGGATTTGTGCGAGGTAGATCTCGTAAGGCAAGTAGCCTCCAAGCAGTTCATCTGACCCTTGCCCATCCAAAACAACTGTCACAGATTGCTGGCGCACCAGACGCATAACGCACCATTGGGCGTACATGGAGGTCGTGATGGGTGGCTCGTCATGATGCCAGACGAAACGGTCCAAGTCTTCGACAAGGGACTCCGCAGTGGGAAAGACTTGATACCACTGCGCGCCTGTTTGCTCCACTACCAGGCGCGCGAAGTGGCGCTCGTCGCTGCTAGGTTCTTCATAGGCAGCAGTAAAAGTTTTCTGGTGCTCCCCAATCGCCACAGGCGCAATGCCATGCTCCTGTTTCATGAGGTGATTAACGATTGCAACAATGCTCGAAGAGTCCAAACCTCCTGAGAGACATGTGCCAACAGGAACGTCTGATCGCAAGCGCAAGCGCACCGAATCAATGAGTAGCTGACGTATTGTCTGCACATGTCGTTCTTCGAGTTTCTCCGGTCCGAGCTCGGTATTGACAGGTAGCGACCAGAAACGCTGCTGATGAAAGTCACGTTGTGACACGCGCAACCAGTGAGCTGGTGGCAGTTGACGGATGTGCTGAAAGAATGTAGCCTCTGGCGAACTAGCCTCGTAGCCAGCCAGAAAGTCCTCTAGCACCACCTCGTTGCATTCAGGCGACACCAAGCCACTCGCCCACAGCGCTTTGGGTTCTGAGGCAAACGCGAACAGAGAAGGGGTCTTGACGTAGTAAAACGGCTTGACACCGAAGCGGTCACGTGCGCAGAAAAGTCGGCGGTAGCGCGAATCCCAGATGGCGAACGCCCACATGCCATTCAACCGTTCCAGGCACGCCTCACCCCAGAGATGATATGCTGCCAGCAACACCTCCGTGTCGCCTGAGCTGCGAAAGCGATAGCCGTGTGCCATCAGTTCTGCACGCAGCTCAACGTAGTTGTAGATTTCGCCATTAAAAACGATGGTGAGTTCACCAGTTGAATCTGTGAGTGGCGTGTGCCCTGCAGGCGACAAATCGAGGATTGCGAGCCGTCGCTCGGCAAGCCCCAGATCGGTGGAAGTGTGCGTGACGCTGCGGATGTCGGTTAGAGGCACATCTTTTGGGCTATCTGGTCCCTTGTAGTGCGACACATAGCCCTGAGCAGTATTGAAGAGTGCGAAACCCTCGTCGTCAGGTCCACGGTGGCGAAGCAGGTCAGCCATGTGCCTGAGTTGAGTTGCTTCGATTGGCTGCCCATCTAATCGAAAGATACCGACAATGCCGCACATTTGTCAACGTGCTCCATAAATCAAGATTTGCTGAATGCCTTCCTCATCTCTTCATGCAATGTAGGTGATTGAGCACAAAGTGATTCAGCGCATGCTGTGGGCTGCTCTGCCTAAATCAGTGTGCGCAAGCGCACTGTCAAATCCTTCTGCTATCGCGCGTGGAACGTTGAAGTCTGTCGCAGTTCCTGCCCTGCATACTGTCCAAAAAACGCGGCACCCAGCGAATACAAGCATACGTCTATGCACTATTACCTTAGCAAATGATACTCTGGAACTTTCCTGTGCCGAGACTTGCACGCAAACATGAAAAGCTTAAAGTGCCACGTCGGATTCTTGTTACTGAATCTCCGCTCAGTGAAACGCGCATTGTGTATCGTTCAACTACGCACAAACGGATATAGTAGTGGACTGTAACGGGGCAGCAGAGCGCGGAGCATTTCCGCGTCCTCTGTGCTGAATGGCTTGGTGAGCCAGAGCACGAGAAGAGTGAAGACGCTTGTTTGGAGCACAATAGCAACCATTGCTAAGAAGTTGCTCGTCGCCCACGTGTCAATCCACAGCGAAGATAGGTTTGCCGCAAAGCTCGCAAGGATGATCTGAAAGGCAAATCGAGCTGGATATTTCAGCTTGAAGGTGCGCTGTGCAAACGCGAATTCAACCCACAGTGTCACGGCGAGGCTGGCTGAGGTGGCAATCACTGTGCCGGTCAAGCCAAGCAGCGGCAACAGGGCTAGGTTTAGTGTTGCGCTGAGAGCTGCGCTAATCAAACGGATGATGACCAGAAATCGCATCTGTCCGGCTACAAACAGCGCGTGATGGGCGATGTTACCAAAGAGGTGGACCAGTGCGAGCGAGATGCCTAGCAGGCTCAACAGCGGGGCAGAAGGAAGGTAGACACTCCCGTACAACGTCTCGATGATGTGCGGTGCCAGACGTGCAACGAGTAAAAGACCAGGAAATAAAATGAAAACTTGCGCTTTAGTTAGGGTCTCCCATGCGCGCTTGATGCCCTCCGAGCCTCGGCTTTCGAGTGTTGCAACAATTGCAGGTAGCACGACCTGTGTCCACCCTGTGAGCACAGCGAGGGCTTGCATGACCAACTGATAGGCAGTGTTGTAGTAGGCTACCTGTGCTTTGTCTCGCAGGATTAGGTTGATCAGCAGGATGTCTGATTGATTGGACAACCCTATTGTGGTTAAGCTAAGTAACCATGCTCCGAAGGCGTATCTGTGCAATGTGCGTGTAGAGGGGAGTGCTGGTGGATTGTTTGCCGGCGGATTTGTATGGAGTAGGTAAAGCGTCCCTGACAGGCTGACGAGCAGGGCAGAGACTGCCGTGACTACCACGACCCAGAAGGCGCTGGATCCAAAAAGCAAGACAGTTAAACTGTAGAAGGCAATGTTGAGTGCCACACGTCCAACTTGAAGCAGTACGCTTGCACGCAAACGGAAACTGGACTGCAAGCCCGCCGTGACCAAGTCGAGAATTTGATTGCCGAAGAGCGCCCCAATAAATATCCACCATGTTTGTCGAAAGAGGTCTGCGCGCAGCAAACCTGCGATCGGATCTCGAAACAGAGCAATTCCTAAGCCAATCCCAGTACAAATCAGCAGTCGGCTTCGCAAGAAGAACAAGAATAGCGCACGTCGCCTTGGGGCGTCATTTGGAGAGTGAGTCTCTGGAGCGAAACGGACTAGCGCGCCACCCATGCCTGCCTGAGCGATCAGTACTGCGATGCTCATGATGGTGATGTAAACATCGAGATCGCCGCGCTCTTGTGGCGTCAACGTGCGCGTGACAAGTACGCTAAATGCAAATAAAAGCAACGTGTTGCTGATCAATCCGATCTGGCTCCAAAATCCGCCAATCAGCGTGCGGCGTCCTATGCCAGAAGAACTCATGCGATAAACAGAAAAGATTCCGTGTGGCTCTCTAGGCAAACTTGGCAGCAAAGCCAAACACGATGTTTTGTTACCGTCGAAACGCTGTGCCCCGTATGAGGCTCAGTAAAAATCTTTTGATGAAGGGTTCCTTCAACCAGTATTGATACAAGCGGATTGCTATTGGTCTTGGCATGGAGAACAAAATTTTCCAAAAAAGAGCCTGTTTAAGTCCGTAGAAATATCTCAGCTTGTGAAAAGATACGGTGTCGCCGTTCATCAATGCTCTATAGCGTAGCAAGGGTCCTATTTGAGACTCTTCCCAGTTTTGTAGCACCTCTGGCTCTGGCTGATACCCAAAGTGCTCTAGTGAACGCAGCTTTTCTATCACGAGTTGGCGATACGAAGCAATTCTCCTGTCGAGTCCTTCGAGTGTCAAAGGCGCCAAAAATCCTGTGACGTTAGATGTGTGCTGACGATAAAGCCCGAGCACTTCTTCGACACTCTCAACTAGGCTGATAATTGCTGCTCGGTAGACTATCAGCCCGTCTGCATCTGAGCGAAGATTCTCTGGTAAGGGAAACACGAGCTGCGCCACTTCTCTCCGAAGTGAGATGCTTGAACCAGCGCAGAGGTGGAGTGTTTTGTTTTTAAGAATTTTGGGCAATAACCATCCGCCCTCTAGCTGTGGAGGAGTTTTAGGTCTGATCAACTTGCCACTAGAGCTCACCACTTTTAAGAAGTGGGTGACCAAGCCGATGTCAGGTTTTCTGAACGCAGGAATAGTTTTCTCGATTCGGGTCGGGTACCACTCATCATCAGCGTCAAGCAGAGCTATGAGATCGCCCCGCGAGGCAGCAAAGGCTGCGTTGAGAGCAGAGGCTTGACCGCCATTTTGCTTCTCGATTAGCTTGATTCGTTTGTCTTGGTCTGTGTAGCGGCGAATGATCTCCAAAGAGTTGTCCGTGGAACCGTCATCACAAACAATGATTTCAAATCTCTGATAAGTCTGACTTAGCACACTCTCTATGGCTTTGCCAACCCAGGCAGCATAGTTGTAATTGGCGATTAAAACACTAACGAGCGGTTCGCTGGGCAGCGCTGGTAGAGACAAAGGCTTTGCTGTCGTCATTGCTTCGTCACCTCCTCTTCAAATAGTCTGAGACCTCTTGCAACAGCCTGGTCCATATTGTAGTACTGGTAGTCAGCTAGTCTACCTGCGAACAACACTCCTTTGCCAAGCTTTTTACACTCCTCTCTGTATTTGTTGTAGATAGCGCGATTTTCCTCTCTGGGTATGGGGTAGTAAGGGATTGTCTTTCCTGGCACGTGTGTCTGCGAGTACTCCAACGCAATGGTACTGCCAGGATGTATCTGACCAGTGATGTGCTTGAACTCAGTGATCCTGGTAAAGGGCTGATCGTTCGGGTAGTTGACTTGTCCAACTTCTTGAATTTTCTCGGCCTCGCTGTATCGAAACTCGAAATGGAGACTGCGGTATGGAAGAGCGCCATGAATGTATTCAAAGAAAGCATCAATAGCTCCGCTGTAGATCATGCGCTTGAACTGTACCTCGCCAGCAATTTCTTGATAGCTCGTGCCAAGCAGTAATTTGATGTTAGGGTGACTGAGCATTCGCTGGAAGAGAGCTGTGTAGCCCTCTTTGGGTATGGCTTGATAGGCATCTTGAAAGTAGCGATCGTCGCGCGAGATGTGCACAGGCACACGACTCGTGACGCTAGCATCAAGTTCTTCAGGTTTAAGCTCCCACTGCTTCAAGGTATATCCGTAAAAAATGTTGTCATAGATGTATGCGGCGAGCGTTCGCAAGTCGGCATCCGATGTCTCTCGCATTTTCAGTATCGGTATTTTGGCTCCGAAACCGTACGTGCTGATAAGCTTGTCCTCCAGTCGTCTGGCATATCCAGGTGGGAATAGCGCGTAAAGCGAATTCAGATTGAAAGGGACCGGAACAAGCTTGCCTTCAACAGAAGCTAACACACGATGATAGTATGTTCGCCATTCAGTGAATTGAGATAGATACTCCCACACCTTCCGACTGTTGGTATGAAAAATGTGCGGACCGTATTGATGCACTAAAACACCGTGGCTATCGTAGAAGTCATACGCATTGCCCCCAATGTGCCGTCGCTGTTCCACAATGAGCACTTTCTGATCCAACTGGGATGCAATGCGTTCCGCAAGGACCGATCCTGTGAAGCCAGCTCCCACAATCAGCCAATCAACTTTCACTTCTCTTCACCTCTCTGTTTAGATGCCACGGGCTTTTCCCAGAAAGCCATAGATAGACAGCGATACCACCAGTCACAAAAGTTTCGACTAGAACCACGACATAAGCCATCCCCATATAAGAAAAGCGTGGCACTATCAACAGCGCAAGGCATAGATTTAAGATGCCTGCGGTCAGAATTATAGTGTTGAAAGCCTGATCCATTTTCATAGCCAGCATCCACTGCACGCCTAAGGCATTGCTGATAGCGATGAGTGGGATCAGAAGAGCCAAAGCACGCAGAACAGGTATTGCCTCCTCAAATTGACTGCCAAGCACAATTCGAGTGATTGCGGGTGCTGAAATGAGCACCAGTACGGCGAGTACGATCCCAGACATGCTCATGAATGCGATAGCCTTTCTGGACAACTTGCTTGCCGATGCAGGAGAGTTGCTGATAAGGTAACTCAAACGAGGGAATATGATGCGGGTTAATGGATCTAACAAGCTGATGAGCGCTTTGACCACGCGCTCTGCCCCAGCAAAATAAGCGACTTGCTGTGGAGGCACGAAAAGTCCCAGCAAAAAGGCGTTCCCCACTGTGTATAGGCTGACTGCAGCTCGGAAGAAAAACATGTGCCCGCCTGCCCAGATAACTCTCGTGCTGGACCGAACGCTGGGCAAAGCAAAGCCTGCTTCACGCCAAGCCATCATAAGGCTAATCAGGCTTGCTATGGCTGCACCTATCCCTTGAATAAGTAGAACCCGCCAGGCATCAGATGGTGAGCGCACGAACATGAAAATGAGAGCAACGGCTGCGATTCGGCTGGCAACTTCTAGCGCAGCGACAAGCCGAAGACGTTCTATACCTTGAAAGAACCATGCAGGGCTAAAGGCTGCCGCGATCGCCCAGAATACACCTGCCCCCAAAAGCATCGAATCTTCTCCTAAATTCGGCACTAATCTTGCCACCGCAACAGCGATCAACACTGCTATCGTTGCCAAGATGAGCTTAGCTCCCAGTACGTCAGCCAAAATCTGACTGAGGAAACGCCGTTGTCCTTGATTTCGCGCAACTTCTCGCGTGGCAGACAAAGCAAATCCGTATTCCACGAGCAGATTTAAGTATTGAGACAGAGATTGAACAATAGCCAGAGAGCCCCATCCTGTCGCTCCGAGCACATTTGCCAGGTAGGGAAGCGTCAGGAAAGGCAATATGTAGTTTGCAAGCTGCACCCCATATAGTGCGAGCAGATTCTGGATTGCCTGCTTGCCGAAGAACGTTAAAACAGTTTTGCGCATGTTGAGCTACTCTTCAGCAATGCGCTGCCCTGCAGCAACGTGAAAGATGAGCTGAAAACTTGCTAACAACTGCAGTTCTTTTGACTGAGCGTATGTGCGAGGCTCTCATTTTTATGCTTGAAATCTCACGTAAGCATAACCGATGACAAGGAGACGCTTCGTCATCTGAGTCTGCGCGGCTACAATACGCCTCACATCCATGCCCGACACAGACCTATCTCCACAGCAGCGCCTGCAGCGCATCGGCGCGCTGATCCGCGAAACACGTGAGGCAATTCACCAGTCGCCTCGATCATGCGCCCGACGTGCGAAAATCCCGCTGCGCCGATGGCTAGCATACGAAAATGGCAGCGCCGAGCCAACCCTGCCCGACCTAGAGCTGATCGCCCACACGTTGCACGTGCCGCCACATGTGTTGCTGGGCGTGTTGCCACCAACCTTTGTGCACAGTGACCCACCAACAGATGTCAAACATTGGCAACGCTTGCGAGGACACATCATCGGCGCGCGACTTAAACAAGCCCGACTCTCGCGCGGAGAAGGCGTCGCTCAAGTTGCCGAGGCGCTCGGCATGAAGCCGTTGTATGTCAGGCGCATCGAAGCTGGATACCAGCCTCCAGTAAGCGTGCTGGAGCGGCTCATGCAACATTACGCGCTGTCGCTCGATGACCTGCTCGACCTCGGCGTAAAGCCTGTCGGCGACGCGCAGGAGCGTTTGCTGCAGCATGCGCGGTTCGATTTGCTCGATGACGACCTGCGCCGCTTCGTTGCTGACCCCGGCGCTGCACCATTCCTGAGATTAGCCATGCGCCTGCGCGCCTTGTCCCCTCAACAACTGAGCCAGATCGGTAACGCGATCCTCGCGCTTACCGATGGCTCTTCATTCGTCAACTCGCCCCCTCAGACGCCTCAGCCATGAGCCTCGCTTTTCAGGCTGTCCTGTTCGATATGGACGGCTTGATGCTGGACACCGAACGCCTCGCGCGCGCGATCTGGTATGACGTGATGCGCGAGCACGGCTATACCCTCACCGACGCTGTTTACCTCAACATTTTAGGCACAACTGAGTCGGAGACGATCCGTATCTTCCAACAGGCGTTCGGCACAGATGCGCCTATTCTTGAAATGTTCTACGCCAAGCAACAGCGTCTGCGAGCGTCCGTTCTTCAAGGAAAACTAAATCTCAAGCCAGGCTTGTTGCGTTTGCTGGATTGGCTGGAGCGCCGCCAGGTGATGCGCGCTGTGGCAACTTCCACATACCGCGGTCTGGCGCTGGAGAAACTGGGCGTCACTGGTCTGATTGCGCGCTTTCATGCCGTTGTTGCAGGTGACGAAGTGCCGCGTGGTAAGCCAGCGCCCGACCTGTTCCTGGAAGCAGCGCGACGCCTCAACGTTGCGCCTTCGCGCTGTGTGGTGCTGGAGGATTCTGATAATGGCGCGCGTGCTGCTGTGGCAGCCGGTATGCGCGTGATCGTCGTGCCTGATCTGAAAGCCCCATCCGATGATGTGCGGCGCGCTGCTTGGCATATAGCTGCCTCACTGGACGAGGCAGCGCGCATCCTGGCTGAAGCTTGTGATGAGATGGCTTAGTGCTCGGCACGGCTACTGCGATAGAAGCGCACATTAGCCTTCTCCAGTGTGGCTAGTCCCTCGCGGATGTGCGGCTCGATGGCTCCCAGAAATGCCTCCAGCTTGTCTCGGCTGTCCACCAGCTCCACCACCACTGGCAGGTCTTCAGAGAGCCGCTCGATGCGTGCTGCATGAATGCGGCTATTTGCGCCGAAGCCCATGATGCCGCGCAGGACAGTTGCGCCAGCTAGATCGCGGCGACGCGCTTCAGCCACGATCCATTCGTAGAGCAGGCGCCCGTCTATGCGGTCGCTCTCACCGATGAAGATGCGCAGTAAGTAACCTTCTTCACCAAGCTCGATTTTGCTCATGTTGCTCTCCCCAGCCAAGCAGCAGCCATGCGCCCCAGCGTCACTGCTACTAATCCCAGCAGCACTTGAAGTGTGACGTTGAGCAGCGCGCCTCCAGCTTGTCCTTCGCGCAGCAAGTTGATTGTCTCGTTGGCAAATGTGGAGAAGGTGGTGTAACCGCCCAGAATGCCGGTGAACACAAACACACGAGATTCGGTCGTAAACACACCGCGCGCGTCTGCCAGTTGAGATAGCGCACCGATGACAAAGCAGCCGATCACGTTCACGGCAACAGTCCCCATAGGGAAGGCGGCGCCAGGAGAGAGCTGCTGCACATAGCCGCTGACAAGGTAGCGCAACACCGCGCCGACACCGCCTCCCAGACCCACCAGCGCAAAACGCAGCAAGTCGGTCTCTCTGAAAGAACTCATGATGCCATCTTATCCCTTCACCGCGCCCACCAACAGCCCGCGCGCGATGTAACGCTCCAGCAGAATAGCCAGCAGGATTACCGGCGCGATCATGATCGTGACCAGTACGGAAAGATACCACCACTGCGGACCGCGCGTCGCGTTTTGTGCCACCACCATCGATGGCATGGTTTGCGCCCGCGCGTTCAGTAAGAAAACAGAGATGAGGTATTCGTTCCAGGCAAAGACCAGCACGAAGAGGAACGTTGCCACCAAGCCTGGCAACGCCAGCGGCATGACTATGGTGAAGAAAATGCGCAAGCGCGACGCGCCGTCAATCTGCGCGCTCTCCTCGATCTCCAGCGGGATGTTCGTGAAGTAATCGCGCATCAACCAGACCACAATCGGCAAATTGACCGCCACATACGTGATGATCAGCGATGCCCATGTGTCCAGCAGCCCCAGTTGTTGATACACCACGTATAACGGCAGCACCACCGCCACCGGCGGCATGATGCGCTGTGAGATGAGCCAAAAGGCGATGTCGTTGTTGCCGAGCGAGCGCTTGAAGCGCCTGCTGATCGTGAGCAGGCTGATGATAAAAAGACCAACGCCAACCGCGACCGACGCACTCAGAGGCAATCCCACGACGAAGATGAGCACGATTGTCAACAGCAAGCAAAGCAAAAACATGCCGACCGTCCCCAGCTTCGGACGGAATTGAAAGCGCGTGAGCGCATACGCTGCGCTTGACCCTAACATCAGTGCCAGCACTGAGCTGCTCAACGCCACAACTACCGTGTTCACGAAGTTGCGTCGCGTGTCGTTGCCGACCTCCTCCAAAATGTATTGCCAGGCGTGAAGCGAGGGTTCAAAGTCCACAAAGGGAATGAAGAACGGACCGTTGTTGACGTCCGCTGGCAGTTTGAAGGAGGTGGTGACCAACCAGTACAGTGGGAAGAGGATGAGCAGCGCCCAAAGAGAGAGCGCCATGTAGGAGAGCAGCGCAACAAATGGCGACGGCTTGAACGGTGAGGTGCTGTGGAAGAAAGACTTCATACGCCACCTCCGAAGCGGCTGCGGATGGTGCGCACATACAGCGTGGCTATGAACGTCACCAGAAACAATAGGATGTAAGCAATAGCTGCCGAGCCACCAACATCCAGCGCGCGCCAAATACGAAACGCATACAACGTGAGCGTCTCTGTCGCTGTGCCAGGTCCGCCGTTGGTGAGGATGTTGGGCAAGTCAATCAACTTGAACGCCTCAATCAGTCGGATCAAGATCAGTGTGGTGCTCACCGGCAAAATGGCGGGCAGTGTGATGTGGCGGAAGATTTGCCACCCGTTTGCACCGTCCACAATGGCTGCCTCCACAGGCTCAACATCTTGTGCCTCGATAGCAGCCAGCAACACAATGAACATGAAGGGCGTCCATTGCCAGATGTCGCCAACCATGACTGCGATCCGCGCTCCCCATGCATTGTTTGCCCAGGAGAAATCCTGCATACCGAGCAAGATCCACAAAGGCTCCAGCGGACCTTTGTTTGTGTCGGCAAGCATCCGAAAGAGATACCCAACGCCGACCGGCGTGATCATCATCGGCAACAGAAAAGTGACCCGAAAGAACGTGCGTCCTGGCAACTGCTGGGCGCACAGCAGCGCCAACGTCAGCCCGATGACGTATTGAAAAGTGATGCCGATTACAACGTAGAGAATAGTGACCACTAACGTGCCAGGTCTGCCGCCTTCCGAGAAGAGCGATGCAACCACCAGGTACGCCAGTCCCATGAGCAGCGCGGACGAAATCACCCTGCCGATGATTGCGCCCGCCCCCGCGCCGCGTCGGGCAGCTCCCACAATCCACCACACTAGCCCGATGGCGGCGAGCGCAAAAATGAACCATCCAAACGCGCTGGGTGTATCCAGCGTGCCGAACAGCACACGCTGCTCGCGCCCGAACAGCAGCCGCTCAAAGTTCGCCAAACCGACGAACTGAATCTGCAAGCCTCCAGCCACGAAGCGCAACCGGCTTAGCGAGAGCAACAGCGAAATGACCAGTGGCGCGATGGAAAGAAAGAGCACCACCAGCACCGCGGGCAGAAGCAACACACCAGGCGCAAAACGCTCAAGACGATCGGACACGTGAGCGCGCGAGGACGAATGCCTAGCGGACACAAGCGACTTGATCATAGCCACACACGCCTTGACAAACGCTACAGCTAGCTATTAGCACCAGGGCATACGCGCCGCAGAGGGAGACCCCTGCGGCGCGTGATCGTCATTCAGCCCGTGAGAGGCACCGAGAGCGTAGCCGGCTCACTTCTGAATGCCGAGTGTGGCGCGATATGCGCTGAGCTGCGCTTCGCGTCCCAGCTCCTCCGTCTTCTCTTCCCAGCCCTGCTCGATCTCGCGCATGGTCTCCTCAACGCCTTGCTCACCAGCTAGGAACTTTGCCAGCGCGCCATCGAGGACGACCTGCTGATAGTACTGGTTCTGCGGGATGCGCAAGTCAAGCACCATGTTCGGGCTGTTCAAGCTGGCTTTGATCGCGCCCAGGTAATCCTTCGCAGCCTGCTCGCTCATGCCAGCATTGATCCAGTTATCCAGGTTCTCGAACTGGGACACGCGATATGGATTGAAGCCCGTCTTGCCGATGGTGACATCCACATTGCTCTGCGCTGGTTGGTTCATGTACTTCAGGTAGGCGAACGCAGCCTCTTTCACCTCAGGCTTGCTCGCTTTGTTGATCGCGCCTGACCAGCCACCAAACGCAGCGAATGGAGCGTGATTGACGCCATTGACGGCATGTGGGCAGAGTTCGGGCGTGCAGTCCACCAGTTTGCCCGTGGCGCGGTCCAGCACCTGGCGGCTGCCCGGCAGGATGACTGCACCTGTCTTGTCCTTTGCCTTGCTGCCCTCTTCAATCGCCAGCGTGCCGATGTCGCCCCAGTCAATCGTCAGCGCGCACTGCCCAGCCGTCCACATGCCGCGTGTGTCGCCGACGTCCAGGTTGATCTCATCGGGCGGACCGTACTGAGTGGTCTCCTTGTAAATCTCCAACGCGCGAGCGGTCGCCTCGTTGTTGTAAAGCGGCTTGAACGTCTCGGTGTCGAAGAATGCGCCCTGACCTGTCCCCTGGCTCTGGATGAACGCCGACGCGATTGAGGTGAACATCCAGTAGGACTGCGCCGCCTTCTTCTTCGCAATGCACGAGCCATACACTGGCTTGCCATCATCGGTGGTCAGCTTTGCCTCGCTCACCGCCTTGGCAAACGCGATGTAGTCTTCCCACGTCTCTGGTGCCGAGAGCCCAAGCTGCTGAGCGATGTCAGTGCGGTAATACACCATCTGGAAGTCGCCGTCGAGCGGGATGGTGTAGATGCGACCGTTGTAGGTCGCTGAGAAGTCGCGGAAGAACAGACCGATGTCTTCCCACTCGATGTCTGGGTTGTTCTTCACGTAGTCGGTCAGGTCCTCCAGGTAGCCTGGCTCAACGTAGTCCACCATCCACTGAGGCGCGAACACGATCACGTCGAAGCTGTTGGTGCCAGTGGCGAAGTCGTTGAGAATCTTCTGATACAGCTCCGAGAAAGGCACCGTCACGACGTTGACCGTGGCGCCGGTGGCTTCGCTGAACTCCTTGCCACGTCGCTGCATGGGTTCTGCGATCTGCGGGCCGGAGAACGTGATGGCGTTGATCGTGATTCCCTCAAACTGCTTGCGAGGAGCGGCGGGTTGCTCAGGTTGCGCTGGCTGAGCAGGTTGCTCAGGTTGTGCTGGTTGGGCAGGTTGCGCCGGCTGAGCGGGTTGCTCAGGCTGCGCCGGTTGGGCAGGTTGCGCCGGCTGCGCTGGTGCCGCGCATGCCGACAGCGTGATCGCTGCTAGTGCAGCAATAGCGATCCACTTCTTCTGGTTCATAGCAAGTCTTCTCCTTCTGTGTCAATGACGAAAAGGTGTAGTGTCAAGGTTGGTTCTCTGATTCGGGGTCGGATAAAGCGCTTGCCATACGACGGCAAGCTTCAGGCATTTCAGCGTCATCTGTTCACTTTGCCAAAGGGCCTCTCGATATACATCACCTCCTTTTTTAACGTCGAGGGTTATGTTGTCTCATCTTGCGAAATCGGTTACAACAGGCTCATTCGCAGGATAGTTGTGAGCGTTCACAAAGACCAGCCGATGCGAAAGTCGCACCTCGCGGATGGGCAGCGCCGCATTCGTCATCCGCTCGTGCAGCAGATCGAACGCGCGTTGCCCCATCTCGCGCACCGGTTGCGCAGCGACGACGACCGGCATTCTCAGCAGCGACATCCAGGGCATCTCATCCAATCCAGCCACACTCACATCTTTCGGGATTCGCAAACCGAGCTGCTGAATTGCCTTCAACGTGCCCAGCGTGATGAGGTTGTTGCCGCCGAGCAGTGCCGTCGGTCGCTCTGCCTGAGCCAACAAGTCAAGCGCCGAGAGAAATCCAAACTCCTCGCTCCCCTTGCCGCTGCGAATCCACTGATCTTCCACGCGAAGCCCGCTTTCGTGCATCGCCTGCAAAAAACCAGTCAGCCGCTCGCGCCCAGAGGTGATGTTGTCTCCTGGCAGGATGATCCCCAGCCGTTGATGACCTTGCGCGATCAGGTGGCGCGTCAAGTCGTATGCGGCGCGCACATTGTCCAACAGCACTGTGTCCACAGGAGTCAGAAGCGATCGGCGGTCAACTGCAACGACGGGTATCCCCGCGCGCTGCAACGGCAGGAAAGAAGTGCCAGCCTCCGATGTTGGAGAACCGATCACCCCAGCCACCCGCTCATCCGCCAGAAACTGGATGTAGCTTCGCTCCTTCTCAGGGTCCTCGTCGGAGTTGCACAGCACCAGGCTGTAGCGGTGTGCATGAGCGCTGTCCTCCACTGCGCGCACCAGACTGGTGTAGAACGGGTTTTCCACGTCGGAGATGATCAACCCGATGATCTTGCTGCGTTGCGTGCGCAGATTGCGCGCGATGCCGTTGGGGCGGTAGCCCAACTCGCGCGCCACCTGCAAGATGCGCTCCCGCGTGCTGGATCGCATCGGCGCTGCGCCCGAAAACGCGCGAGACACGCTCGCAATTGAAACACCAGCTTTCTCCGCTACGTCGCGGATAGTGCTGCGCTTTGTGGTTTCCATTCGGATTCAGAGTCTCGGGTGGTCAATGAAAACGGTATCACTTAGTGTAATCGTTATCTTTATTTTGTCAAGTCGCCCGCCAGCAACCCGTCATACACCTTGCCGATGAGAGCAGGCACACCTCTTCGAGCGAGAGTGCAAACCAAGCGATCTGCTCGCCCTTCGTCGCCACACCACACTTTGTGCAATACTCATGCGTATGGCATTCGTTTTAGCTCATGATTTGGGCACCACAGGCAACAAAGCAACACTTTTTGATGCCTCTGGCGCACTCATCGCCTCGCACACAGAGCCATACCCTGTGCACTATCCACAGCCTGGATGGGCGGAGCAAGACGGTGAGGATTGGTGGCGATCAGTTTGCCTCTCCACGCGCGCGCTGTTGCAAGCAACACGAATTCAGCCGCAAGATGTGCGCGTCATCTCCTTCAGCGGTCAGATGATGGGGCTGCTGCCCATAGACGCGCGCGGGCGTCCCTTGCGCACCGCCATCATTTGGGCTGATCAACGCGCCGTAGATGAATCGCGCTGGTTTGCCGAGCGTTACGACCCCGATGAGGTTTACCGACGCACAGGTCACCGCATCGGTTCTTCCTACGTCGCAGCCAAGTGGTTATGGCTGAAGTTTCACCAGCCCGAGCTGTATGCGCAAACATGGCGCTGGATGATGGCGAAAGACTATGCCGTGTTCAAGCTGACCGGCAACGTGGTCACCGATTACTCCGATGCCTCGGGCACCAACCTCTTCGACCTGCACACAGTGCGCTGGTGTGAAGACATCCTCGCAACACTGGGGCTGGAGGCGCGACAACTGCCCGATTTGCGCGCATCCACAGACGTCGTCGGCGAGGTGACGCGCGAAGCGGCTGAGGCGACCGGCTTGCACCCCGGCACACCAGTTGTGATCGGCGGCGGCGACGGCGCTTGTGCCACTGTCGGCGCTGGGTCTGTGACCGCAGGAGATGCCTACTGTGTGATCGGCACCTCCGCCTGGATCGCCTTCACAGCAGCACAGCCTCTCATTGACCCTCAGCAGCGCACCTTCACATTCGCGCACCTGATCCCGCAGCGCTACATCCCGATGGGCACAATGCAATCGGCAGGCGGTGCGCGGGAGTGGTGGCTGCGCATCGTTGACAGAGAAGTGGGCGACGCTGCGCTAGAACAGGTCCCTGTGGGCAGCGACGGCTTGATCTTTTTGCCGTATCTGCTCGGTGAGCGCAGCCCGTGGTGGAACCCGCGCGCGCGCGGTGCTTTCGTCGGCTTAAGCATGAGCCACACTTCCGCACACCTGCAGCGCGCTGTGCTGGAGGGTATCGCAATGAATTTGAAACTCATCTTCGATGCGCTCAGCGCCCAGCACCTGCTGAAGTCGTTGCGGCTAATCGGCGGCGGCGCGCGCAGCGTCGCCTGGCGGCAAATCCTCGCAGACGTGCTTGGTGTGCCGTTGGAAATCCCGAACTTGTTGGCAGAGGCGACCTCGTGGGGCGCTGCCGTGGCTGGCGGCGTTGGGGTGGGGCTGTATCCCGAATGGGAAATTGCCCGCGCTCCTATGAAAGCCACGCAAGTGATCGCGCCAGACCCATCCGCACACGCGCGCTACGCCGAGCTGCTTACTCGCTTTCAGGCTGCGTATCACGCTACCGCCAGCCTGTGGTGAGGCGACTGGCTGCGCGCGATTGCCAGTTGCGCGTCACGACGAGCGTGGTAAAATCTCATTCGCTGATATGAACGCTGGCGCAATGAGCCAGCGGCGTGCCGATGTAGCTCAGTTGGTAGAGCACACGACTGAAAATCGTGGGGTCGTCAGTTCGATCCTGACCGTCGGCACTTGACAAAGCAGCGTAAGCGCGCTATAATATGTCTTGCGATGCGGGAGTGGCTCAGTTGGTAGAGCGATTCCTTGCCAAGGAATAGGTCGCGGGTTCAAATCCCGTCTCCCGCTCTGGGAGTGAAAAGCGTCGTGAGTAGACGCTTTTCATTTTTAAGGCTAAGGGCCTGTGGCGCAGCTGGGAGCGCGCTTCAATCGCACTGAAGAGGTCAGGGGTTCGAATCCCCTCAGGTCCACACCCCCTTCGGGAAACTGCGCAGCACCAAGCTGCGCTATTTTTGTGCCTCGAATATGCGCTGGATCATTGACACTGACGCCGGTGTAGATGACGCTATCGCCATCGGAATCGCTTGTGCCGCGGCGCGCCGTGACCCCTCTGCACTGCTCGCGTTGACCACTGTGGCAGGCAACGTGAGCCTCGATAAGGTGAATGTCAACGTGGGGGCAGTGCTGGACATCATGGGCGCCAGCGTTCCCTTCTACGCCGGTTGCGCTGTGCCATTGTTTGCAGAACCTCAGCGCGCTGAGGACTTTCACGGCGCCGACGGGCTAGGTGACGCAGGATTGTCGCACACCTCGCGCCTGCCCGAACGAGAACACGCCGCAGTCGCGCTCGCGCAACTCGCCGAGCGTCACGCGGGCGAAGTGGGCATCATCGCCATCGGACCTTTGACAAACCTAGCTTTGGCGTGCCATCTGTCGCCAAGCCTGCCGCAGCAGGTGCACCGCCTCGTGGTGATGGGTGGGGCGTGGCAAGCGTTTGGCAACCAAACACCTGCAGCCGAGTTTAACATTGCAGCCGACCCCGAAGCAGCGCGCGTAGTCTTCGAGCGTTTCGAGGACATTGTGCTGTTGCCCTGGGAGACCTCCTTGGCACACATGATGTCTTTCGAGGACCTGGAACACATTGCCAGCATGGACACACCGCGCGCGCAGTTCTTCGCCGCCATGACTCGCATCGCCCACGTCTGGCGTGCGCGGTTTGGCTTGCAGGGTGTGCCGTTGCCCGACCCACTCGCAGTTGCCGTGGCGCTCGACGCCGATGTGATCGCTGACAGTTTCCCTGCGCGAGTGCTGGTTGATCTGAGCGGCGATGTCGCGCGCGGTCTCACGGCGCTGGACCGCAGGACTGCGCACCCCAACGCGCTGGTGGTCACTTCAGTCAATGCAGCGCTGGCGTGGCAAATGATTGCGCAGGCTTGGTGTTGAGTTGCCTCAACATCTGCATTTTGGGGTAGAATGCACGTCTGGCGGACGCACTGCGCCGATGTAGCTCAACAGGCAGAGCAACCGATTTGTAATCGGTAGGTTGCGGGTTCAACTCCCGCCGTCGGCTAGTACAATTGCTAAAAGGCTGAGGGTCGATGTCCCGAGCGGCAAAGGGGGCGGACTGTAAATCCGCTGGCAGAAGCCTTCGCAGGTTCGAGTCCTGCTCGGCCCACCTAAAGCCCACGTAGCTCAGTCGGTAGAGCACACCCTTGGTAAGGGTGAGGTCACCGGTTCAATCCCGGTCGTGGGCTTGGACGCTGCAACGTCTCGTCACCTCGTTGCACATGCCGATGCGAGGTGCACCCAGATTCAGAACCTGACACAGAGATTGCACTATGGCGAAGGAGAAGTTTGTGAGGACGAAGCCCCACGTGAACGTGGGGACGATGGGACACATTGATCACGGGAAGACGACGCTGACGGCGGCGATCACGAAGGTGTTGTCGCTGAAGGGTCGGGCGAACTTCATGGCGTATGACCAGATAGACAAGGCGCCCGAGGAGCGCGCGCGCGGGATCACGATTTCGATAGCGCACGTGGAGTATGAGACGGACAAGCGGCACTATGCGCACGTGGACATGCCTGGGCATCGTGACTACATCAAGAACATGATTACAGGAGCGGCGCAGGTGGACGGGGCGATTCTGGTGGTGGCGGCGCCGGACGGACCGATGCCGCAGACGAAGGAGCATGTGCTGCTGGCGCGGCAGGTGGAAGTGCCGAGCATCGTGGTGTTTTTGAACAAGGTGGACATGATGGACGACCCGGAGCTGCTGGAGCTGGTGGAGATGGAGCTGCGGGAGTTGCTGAGCAAGTATGGGTATCCTGGCGAGACGACGCCGATAGTGCGAGGGAGCGCGTTGAAGGCGTTGGAGAGCAAGAGCACGGACCCGGAAGCGCCGGAGTATAAGTGCATCTGGGAGTTGATGGATGTGGTGGACAACTACATACCGACGCCGGTGCGGGAGGTGGACAAGCCGTTCATGATGCCGATAGAGGACGTGTTCTCGATCAAGGGTCGCGGGACGGTGGTGACAGGGCGCGTGGAGCGCGGGACGGTGAAGGTGGGCGACACGGTGGAGATCGTGGGATTGCGAGAGACGCGGCAGACAGTGGTGACGGGGCTGGAGATGTTCCACAAGACGCTGGACGCGGCGGAGGCAGGGGACAACTGTGGCGTGCTGCTGCGCGGCGTGGAGCGAGATGATGTGGAGCGCGGGATGGTGTTGGCGAAGCCTGGGAGCATCAAGCCGCACGACGAGTTTGAGGCGCAGGTGTATGTGCTGAGGAAGGACGAGGGCGGGCGGCACAAGGCGTTCTTCAGCGGGTATCGTCCGCAGTTTTACATACGGACGATGGACGTGACGGGCGAGGTGACGTTGCCAGAGGGCGTGGAGATGGTGATGCCAGGGGACAACGTGACGATGCGGGTGAAGCTGATAGCGCCGGTGGCGCTGGAGCAGGGGTCGCGGTTTGCGATTCGTGAGGGCGGCTTGACCGTCGGCGCAGGCACCATCACCCGCGTGTTCGAGTGATACAAACGCAAACCAGTGTGTGTTGTTGGCGCACCTGAGCCGCTAGCAACGCACACCGTTTGCATCGGAATTGAGGCTATGGCTAAGCAACGTTTACGCATTCGCCTGCGGGCGTACGATCACCGCGCGCTCGACCGATCGGTGCAGCAGATCGTCGAAGCGGCTGAGCGCACCGGTGCGGTTGTCATCGGTCCGGTGCCGTTGCCGACCAAGATTGAGCGCTACACCGTGCGACGCTCGACCTTTATTGACAAGGACTCGCACGAGCATTTCGAGATTCGCACGCACAAGCGCCTGCTGGACGTGATAGACCCAGACCCTAAGACGATTGACTCGCTCATTCGTCTCAACCTGCCAGCAGGTGTGGACATTGAGATCAAACTCTGAACGGCACACGTGCAGTTCAGGGCAGGTCACGCTCTTGCGCGTATGCGCCTTGCAGCCATTGCTGAAGAGCCAATGATGCAGCCATGAGAAAGCTAATCGGTAGAAAAGTAGGCATGACCCAGCTCTTCGACGAGAAGGGCAACGTGACTGGTGTGACAGTCATCGAGGCGGGTCCAAATTACGTGACACAGGTGAAGACCGTCGAGCGCGACGGTTACAACGCCATTCAACTTGGTTTCGGCGAGGTGCCGGCCAAGCGGTTGACACGCGGCGAGCTTGGACATCTTGGCTTGCTTAAGCCAACCGACAAACATCCGAAGCGGCGCTCGCTGGAGGGCGTGCCGCCCCTGGCGCATCTCACTGAGGCGCGCGTGAAAGAGATCACCTGCAAGGAAGGTGACGTCATTGACGCGAGCATTTTCACAGTGGGAGAGCGCGTGGACGTGACGGGCAAGATGAAAGGCCGAGGATTCGCCGGCAACATCAAGCGCCATGGCTTCCATCGCCAGCGCAAGACCCACGGCGCCTCCGACCGCGAGCGCGCGCCTGGCTCAATCGGCGCCGGCACAACCCCCGGTCGTGTTGAGAAAGGTCAGCGCATGGCTGGTCACTACGGCAATACCACCGTCACCTCCATGAACCTGCGGGTGATGATGGTTGACCCGTCACGAAACCTGATCGCCGTGGCAGGCTCCGTGCCTGGTCCGAACGGCGGCATTGTCGTGGTGAAAGAGGCGCGCAAAAGCGGCAAGAAGAGCAGCAAGTGAGGTTGTGCCATGAAGGTTTCCGTGTTGAACATGAAAGGTGAGCCGGTGAGCGAAGTGGAGCTGCCGGACAACATCTTTGGCGTGAAGGTGAGCCAGCCGCTCATGCATCAGGCGCTGATTCGCCAGCTTGCCAACGCTCGCCTGGGCACCCACGACACCAAAACGCGCGCAGAAGTGGATCGCACCACCAAGAAACTCTACCGCCAGAAAGGCACCGGCAACGCCCGTCAGGGGAGCCGCAAAGCGCCTCACTGGGTGGGTGGTGGCGTGGCGTTCGGTCCGCATCCGCGCAGCTACTACCAGAGTATGCCCAAGAAGATGCGCCGGCAAGCCATCCGTTGCGCCCTTTCACAAAAAGCCAACGACAACCAGATTATTGTCTTGGACGCGCTGAAGATGCCGGAACCAAAGACGAAGGACTTCGCCGCCGTCATGCAGGCGCTGGGCGTGAAGAAAGGGCTGGTGTTGCTGCCACATCACGACACCAACGTCGAGAAAGCAGCGCGCAACCTGCCCAACGTCAAAACGCTCTTCGCAAGCTACCTGAACATCCGCGACATTTTCAAGTACGACACGCTGGTGATGCCACTGGCGTCACCAGAAGTGATCCGAAACTGGCTTGGGTGACGGTTCGTCAGGAGTGAGTGACTCATGCATCCCTACGAAGTGTTGAAGCGCCCACTGATGACCGAGAAGACGCAGTGGCAGGTTGGTTACGAAAAGCCACAGTACGCCTTCGAGGTGGACGCGCGGGCAAATAAGCAGCAAATCAAGGAAGCGGTCGAGATCGCCTTCGGCGTGAAAGTGCTGCGCGTGAACATCATCAACATGCCAGCGAAGCGTCGCCGAAGCCCTCGCAGCCGCATCACTGGGCGCAAAGCCACGCACATCCAGCGCTCGCCGCAATGGAAGAAAGCCATCGTCCAGGTGAGCGAGAAGGATCGCATCGCCATCTTTGAGGGCGTCGGTTAAGGTCCGCTTGTGTGAGAACAAAGAGACATGGGAGTCAAAACATACAAACCAACCACGCCCAGCCGCCGCGGCATGACCGTCAGCGACTTTGCGGAGATCACCACGAAGGAGCCGCTCAAGTCGCTGGTGACCGATCTGCGCAAGAGCGGCGGGCGCAACATGCGCGGCAAAGTCACCACGCGACACCGCGGCGGTGGCACGAAACGCGCTTACCGCATCATTGATTTCAAGCGCGATAAACTGGGCGTCCCCGCGCGCGTGGCTACCATCGAGTATGACCCGAACCGCTCAGCGCGCATCGCCCTGTTGGTGTACCGCGATGGCGAGAAGCGCTACATCCTCGCCCCAGAGGGCTTGCGCGTTGGCGATGAGGTGGTCAGCGGCACAGACGTGGAGGCGAAGGTGGGCAACGCGCTGCCGTTGGCGAACATCCCAGTAGGCTCGATTGTGCACAACATCGAGCTGAAGCCAGGCAAAGGCGGGCAACTGGTGCGCTCGGCTGGCTCCAGCGCGCAACTGCTGGCGAAAGAGGGCATCTACGCCACCTTGCGTATGCCAAGCGGCGAGGTGCGGAAAGTGCTGCAGACCTGCATGGCGACTATCGGTCAGGTGAGCAATCCCGACCACGCCAACGTCAAGCTGGGCAAGGCAGGGCGCAAGCGTTGGCTGGGCATCCGCCCGACCGTGCGCGGCTCAGCGATGTCGCCGCGCGACCATCCGCACGGTGGTGGAGAAGGACGTTCGCCCATCGGCAAGGATGCGCCGCGCACTCCGTGGGGCAAGAAGGCGCTGGGTGTGAAGACCCGACGCAACAAGCGCACGAACCACCTGATTGTGCGCCGTCGAGAGAAGAAAGGCAAGAAGTGAGGTGAAGTGGAGGTATGTCACGTTCGCTGAAGAAAGGTCCGTATGTGGACCCCAAGTTGCTCCGGCGCATTGAAGAGATGAATGCGCGCGGTGAGAAGAAGGTGATCCGCACATGGTCGCGTGCGTCCACCATCTTCCCTCAGATGGTGCGCCACACCATCGCCGTTCACGACGGGCGCCGCCATGTGCCGATTTACATCACCGAGAACATGGTTGGTCACAAGCTGGGCGAGTTCGCACCAACGCGCACGTTCCGTGGCCACGTCGCCAAAGAAGACAAGAAGTGATTCAAGGGAGCTGAGCTATGGCACAACTGGCAGATAACGAAGTGCGCGCCGTGCTGCGGTACGTGCGCATGTCGCCGCAGAAAGTGCGACTGGTCGCCGATCTGGTGCGTGGTAGGAAAGCGCGCGAGGCTATCGAGCTGCTGCGCTTCACCCCCAAAGCGGCTGCGGAGCCAGTCAGCAAGACCATCGCCTCTGCCGTCGCCAACGCTGTGGAGACACGCCAGATGAACCCTGACGATCTGGTGATCAGCCAGATTTACGTGGACGGCGGCCCGATTCGCCAGTGGCGGCGCTTTGCCGCGCGCGGACGCTTCCGCCCCTTGCAACGCAAGACCTCTCACATCACCGTTGTCGTCCGAGAAAAAGTCGAGGAAGAGTAAACCGCATGGGTCGCAAAGTTCATCCGTATGGATTCCGCCTGGGCATCATCCGCGACTGGAAGAGTCGTTGGTATGCCCCGAAGGCTGAATATACGCGCCTCCTGCACGAGGATATGAAGGTGCGCCAATATCTGCGCGAAAAGATGGACGCAGATAACGCCGGCGTCGCCGACATTCTGATTGAGCGTCTGCCGAACCAGCTTCACGTCACCGTGCAGACCGCACGACCAGGTGTGGTGATCGGTCGCAAAGGCGCCGCAGTCAAAGAAATCCGCGACAATCTGGAGGCGCTGACTGGCAAGAAAGTCAAGCTGGACATTGAGGAGATCACCAAGCCCGAGCTGGTGGCAGCGCTGGTCGCGCGCAACATCGCTCAGCAGATCGAGCGCCGCATCCCTTACAACCGCGCAATGAAAAAGGCGATTCAATCGGCGATGCAGCGCGGCGCGCTCGGCGTGCGCGTGGAATGCGCCGGTCGGTTGGGTGGCGCAGAAATGAAGCGCACCAGCCTGCTCATGGAGGGTCGCATCCCGCGCAGCACGCTGCGCGCAGACATTGACTACGCACAGGCAGAAGCGCACACCACGTATGGTCAGATCGGTGTCAAGGTCTGGATTTACAAAGGCGACATCTTGAACAACCAGCCGCCCGCCGAAAGCACCACCCGACCCTCCCGCACCCAGCAAGGCGGCGGACAGCGCGACCGCCGCGAACGCCGCGATCGCCGCAGCCGGCGCGGCGGAGGCGGAGGTGGCGGCGCAGCGCGCGAGTCAACTCAAGCGACAGAGCCATCCGCATAGACACAAGGAGTGACACGCCATGTTGATGCCGAAAAGAGTGAAGTTCCGCAAGCAGCAGCGCGGTCGTATGAAAGGCAAAGCCTATCGCGGCTCCGAGCTGGAAGAAGGCGACTTCGGCTTGCAAGCCCTGGAACCAGCGTGGATCACCGCGCGACAGATCGAGGCGGTGCGCCGCGTGCTCGTGCGCGAAATGAAGCGTCGCGGCCGGCAGATCATCCGTATCTTCCCTGATAAGCCGGTCACAGCGAAACCAGCAGAGACCCGCATGGGCAAGGGCAAAGGCTCAGTGGACCACTGGGTGGCTGTTGTCAAGCCGGGGCGCATCATGTTTGAAGTGTCCGGCGTGGACAGCAGCGTGGCGCGCGCAGCCTTGACGCAGGCTGCCTATAAGCTGCCTATCAAGTGCCAGGTTGTGGAGCGCAAGGCAGGAGAGTGAGAACATGGACGCGCGAGAATTGAGCAAGCTGCCAAACGCGGAACTGCAGAGCAAGCTCGACGACGCCTATCGTGAACTGTTTAACCTGCGCTTTCAGCGCGCGCAGGGCAAACTGACCGACACCAACGCCATCACCAAGGCGCGCCACAACATTGCCCGCATCAAGACGGTGCTGCGCCAGCGGCAAATCGCCGCTGAGATGGCGCGGTCAGCACAACAGGGCAACAAGTAGCACAACGAGGAGACCTTCCATCATGAGCGAGGAACGAAGGAAGCGCCTGGTCGGTGAGGTGGTGAGCGACAAGATGCAGAAGACCATCGTCGTGCGCGTTGAACGCATCTTCCGCCACCCCGTTTACAAGAAAGTGGTGCGCCGCGGCAAGAAGTACAAGGCGCACGACGAGAACGAGGTCGCGCGAACGGGCGACATCGTGCAGATCGTCGAGCATCGCCCGATCAGCAAGACCAAGCGCTGGATGCTCGAGTCCATTATCGAGAAGAGGAGCGCTTAGCCATGATTCAACAAGAATCCCGTTTGCAAGTGGCTGACAACACCGGCGCAAAGGAGCTGCTGTGCATTCACATTCACGGCGGGCATCGCCGTCGCTACGGGCGCGTTGGTGATGTGATCACAGCAACGGTCAAGTCGGCTACGCCGACTGCTGACGTGAAAAAGAGCAGCGTGGTGAAAGCGGTGATCGTCCGCGTGGCGAAAGAATATCGTCGCGCAGACGGCTCGTACATCCGCTTCGACGACAACGCCGCCGTCATCCTCAGCGACGATGAGGTGAACCCGCGCGGCACGCGCATCTTCGGTCCGGTGGCGCGCGAATTGCGCGACAAGGGCTTCATGAAGATCGTGTCGCTGGCGCCGGAAGTGCTGTGACGTTTTGCGTTCAAGTGGTTGATTGGACTCGCCAACAACCCACACAGGAGCGAAGACTATGAAGATCAAGAAAGGCGACACCGTTTTAGTGATCACCGGCGACTACCGCGGCAAGCGCGGCGAAGTGCTGCGCGTCTTGAGGAAAGAGAACAAGGTGGTCGTCAAAGGTGTGAACATCGCTAAAAAGCACGCTAAGCCGCGCCGCGCTGGGCGTGGTGTGACACAAGCCGGCATCATCGAGGTTGAGATGCCGATTGACGCGTCCAACGTCAAACTTATCGCTCCCAGCGGCAAACCGACGCGGGTGAATTACCGCTTCGAGAATGGGCGAAAGGTCCGCTACTCCAACAAACTCAACGAGGTGCTGAACTAGCCATGTTGTCTGATTTGCAACAGCTCTACGTTGAGCAAATTCGCCCAGCCTTGATGAAAGAGTTCGGCTACCGAAACCCGATGCAGGTGCCGAAAATCGAGAAGATCGTCATCAACATCGGCGTGGGTCGAGAGTCGGCAGACAACCCGAAAGTGATTGACTTTGCCGTCAACGACCTGGCGCAGATCAGCGGTCAGAAGCCAGTGGTGACTAAGGCGCGCAAGAGCATCGCTGGCTTCAAGCTGCGCGAAGGTCGCCCGATTGGCGTGAAAGTGACGCTGCGCGGCAAGCGCATGTACGACTTTCTGTATCGCCTGATCCACCTAGCGCTGCCGCGTGTGCGCGACTTTCGCGGCGTCTCGCCAGATAGTTTCGACGGGCGAGGTAACTACACGCTGGGGCTGCGGGAGCAGATCATCTTCCCCGAAATTGACTACGACAAGACCGACAAGGTGCGCGGCATGGAGGTGACCATCGTCACCACCGCCAAGAGCGACGCCGAAGGACGCGCCCTGCTGCGCCTATTCGGCATGCCTTTCAGGAAATAGGTTGTTTGGAGAGAGTGACAGGTTGAGGGACGAACTATGCCGAGAGAAGCGATGATGTGGCGTGAGAAGCGCCGCAAGTTTAAGGTTCGTGTGCGCAACCGCTGCGCTGTTTCTGGGCGCGCGCGAGGTTACATGCGCAAGTTCGGTGTTTCGCGCATCGTCTTCCGCGAGATGGCGCTGCGCGGCGAGATACCAGGTGTCCGCAAAGCTTCATGGTGATCGTGCTATGGTGAACGACTCGCTGAGCGATATGCTCACTCGCATCCGCAACGCCGCCATGGTGGGGCACATTAACGTCGCCGTGCCAGCCTCCAAGGTGAACGCGCGCATTGCCGAAATCCTGAAAGAGGAAGGCTTCATTGACGACTGGCAGGTGGTGGCGCAAGACGACGTGAAAAAGATGATCAACATCAGGCTGCGCTACTCTGGCGAGCGTCGCAACCGCCGCCCCGTCATCCACAACCTGAAACGCGTCAGCCGACCTGGCCGCCGCATCTATGTGCAGGTGGGCAAGGTACCGCGCGTGTTGAGCGGCATCGGCATCGCCATCCTTTCGACGCCGAAAGGCATCATCACGGACAAACAAGCGCGTCGTCTGCGCGTGGGCGGCGAGGTGCTCTGCTTCGTGTACTGACACGGGAGGGAAGCCATGTCTCGCATCGGAAGAAAGCCCATCCTCTTGCCCAGTGGCGTTGAAGTCAGCGTGGAGAAGGGTGTCGTCACTGTGAAAGGTCCGAAGGGGCAACTCAGCCGCGCCATCAATCCCCGCCTGATCGTCGAGAAGTCGGGCAACCTCCTCCAGGTGAAACGCAGCAGCGACGAACGAGAGGAGCGCGCCCTGCACGGCTTGACGCGCGCGCTGATCAACAACATGGTGGAGGGTGTGTCTGTCGGTTTCAAAAAAGAGCTGGAGATCGGCGCGGAGAGCGTCGGCTATCGCGTGGAGCAGTCTGGGCGCAACCTGGTGCTGTATCTGGGCTACTCGCACCCCATCGAGTTCAAGCCGCCAGAGGGAATCACGCTGAGCGCCGACCCCAAGACGCGCATCATCACCGTCAGCGGCATAGACAAAGAGCTGGTTGGAGAGGTCGCCGCGCGCATCCGCAAACTGCGCCCCCCTGAGCCTTACAAGGGCAAAGGCATCCGCTACAAAGAAGAGCGCATCCGCCGCAAGGAGGGCAAAGCCGCCAAGACTGGCAAGGGCAAGTGAAAACGCACCGTTTTCTGGACGAGCAACGATGGGCACGTCCCACATGTTGAAGTGTCTGCAAACTGGTTTTGAGATGACTTATGGCACATGTGTATCGTGAAGAAGCGCGGGAGCGCCGTCGCCGCCGCGTGCGCGCGCGTGTGAGAGGCACCGCCGCGCGGCCACGACTAAACGTGTTTCGCAGCTTGAAACACATCTACGCGCAGCTCATTGATGACGACCAGGGGCACACCCTGGCGGCTGCCTCGACGCTCGACCGCGAGATCCGAGCGCAGAGCGCGGAGCTGAAGAAAGTAGAAGAGGCGTTCGCTGTTGGCAAGCTGCTCGCACAGCGCGCCCTCAACAAACAAATCAAGCGCGTCGTCTTCGACCGCGCAGGTTATCGCTATCATGGTCGTGTGAAAGCCGTCGCCGACGGCGCGCGCCAGGGTGGCTTGGAGTTCTGACCCATGGAAAGCAAGCAAGCTCGCAAAGAATCACGTAAGCCTGCTAAGCCAGGCGCGCCCGAAATGTCGCCTGAGCTGGACGTGCGCGCCGTCGAGACGTTGCGCGTCGCCAAGGTGATCAAAGGCGGCCGCCGCTTTGCGTTCCGTGCGCTCGTCGTTGTCGGTGACAACCATGGCCGAGTTGGGTTAGGCACGGGCAAGGCGCGCACTGCGCAAGACGCAATTCGCAAGGCTACCGACCGCGCGCGCAACACGATGGTGAAAGTGAACCTGTTGGGCGACACAATCCCCCACGAGGTGATTTCCAAACACGGCAGCGCGGTCGTGATGTTGAAGCCAGCTTCGCCAGGCACAGGCGTGATCGCCGGCGGCGGCGTGCGCGCCGTCCTGGAGGCAGCTGGTGTGCGCGATGTGTTAACAAAAGCGCTCGGCTCAGCCAACCGCTTCAACAACACCTTTGCCGCGTTCAAAGGCTTGCTCGCGCTGCGCGACATTTACGAGGAAGCGCGCCGCCGCAACAAACCAGTGACGCATGTCAAACCGTTCTGGTGGAGGCTAGACCATGAGCAACCCATCAGCAGCGAGAGCTGACGGCACCACTGCGGCACGCCTGCGCGTGAAGTGGGTGAAAAGTGCCATCGGCTACAGCGAAGACCAGAAGCGCACACTGCGCGCGCTGGGCTTTCGGCGATTAGGTCAGGTCGTCGAACACAACGACACACCTCAAGTGCGCGGTATGCTGAACTCTGTCAAGCACCTGATTCAGGTGCAGATGGTGGATTGAGCGTTGCGCTGGTGAAGCGCAACGTCAAACGAAGAGGCGAGTCGTTTAGACCAAACGGCGTTTAGCGAGGTTCACACATGAAACTGCACGAGATTCAACCAGCGCCTGGATCGCGCAAACGCAACAAGCGCAAAGGCATCGGCATTGCGGCTGGTCAGGGTCGCACCGCTGGGCGCGGGCAGAAGGGTCAGGCTGCGCGATCAGGCGGCGTCAAAGGTCCCTACTTTGAGGGCGGTCAGTTCCCGATGGTGCGCAAGCTGCCCTTCATGCGCGGCGTGGGCTTCTTCAACCCATACAAGATCACGTATCGCGCGGTGAACGTGGGCGTGTTGGCGCAAAAGTTCGCGCCTGGAGACGAAGTCACACCAGAGAAGCTGGTGCAAGCCGGCTTGGCGGATGCGGGTGAGTATGTCGCCATCTTGGGCGATGGCGATCTGGGCATCGCTCTGCACATCCATGCGCACAAGTTTTCCGCTTCGGCGCGACAAAAGATCGAGAGCGCGGGCGGCAGCATCGTCAAGCTTGAGGTTAAGCGTGGCGGCTATCGCACACGCTAGTGCTCGGGGTTGGAAGCCATGTTACAAGCGCTGCGAAACGCTGTTCTGCTGCCAGAAATTCGCAACCGCATCCTGTTCACGTTGTTCATCCTGGTGGTGTATCGCCTGGTGTCGCATATTCCTGTGCCAGGCGTAGACCCCGACGTGCTGCGGCAAATCCGCGAAGCCGTCGAGCGCAACACCGCTGGCGGGCTGGGCAACCTGGTCGGGCTATTGGCGCTGCTCTCTGGAGGTGCAGTGTTTAACTTTTCCGTGCTGGCGATGGGCGTGTATCCCTACGTCACCGCCAGCCTCATCCTCCAGTTGATGATCCCGGTCATCCCGCGCCTGGAGGAGCTGGCGAAAGAGGGTGAGCAGGGCAGACGGAAGATCAGCCGCTTGACCACCTATCTCACCGTGCCTATGGCGGCGCTGAATGCTATCGGACAGGTGAACATCTTCGAGAGCATCGGCGTCACTGTGGCTAATGGACAGCGCGTCCTACCCCAGTGGGGATTAGATCGCCCAGAGTTCATCCTGCCCACCATCGTCACCATCCTGACCATGACCGCAGGCACGATGTTTGCTGTGTGGCTGGGTGAACTCATCACCGAGCAGGGCATTGGCAACGGCTTGTCCATCATCATCTTCGGCGGCATCGTGTCGCGCGTGCCGAGCAACCTGGCGCAGATCGCTGCTGGCTCGACGGCGATCTTGACCTTGATCTCGTTCTTGCTCATCACGGTGATCATGGTGCTCGGCATCGTGTACATCCAGGAGGGCGAACGACGCATCGCAGTGCAGTACGGTCGCCGTGTGCGCGGCAGGCGTGTGCTGGGCGGGGCGGGGACGCACATCCCGCTGAAAGTCAACTCCGCCGGCATGATCCCGTTGATCTTCGCACAGGCTATCCTGGTCTTCCCAGCCATCATCGCGGGGTTCTTCGTGAACAGCACAGATGCATCGGTGCAAAACTTCGCCACAGGCGTGGTGCGATTGTTCAGCGCGGGGCAGAGCGGTCAACCAGGCATCAACTTTGAGCTGGTGGTTTACACCGTGCTGTACTTCCTGCTGGTGATCGGATTCACCTACTTCTACACCGACATCATGATGCAACAGCAAAACCTGGCGGAGAATTTGCAGAAGCAAGGCGGCTTCATCCCCGGCATTCGACCAGGGCGCGCCACAGAAATGTTCATCACGCGCGTGACTCGGCGGTTGACACTCGTCGGCGCGCTGTTCCTGGGGCTATTGGCGATTCTGCCCTACCTGCTCAACTTCTTCTCATACGTGCCAGGTTTCGGCTTCTTGCGCCCAATCGGCAACAACAACTTGCTGCTCTCTGGGGCTGGTTTGCTGATCGTGGTCGGTGTGGTGCTGGACACGATGCGCCAGCTCGAGGCGCAGTTGATGATGCGCAACTACGAAGGCTTCATCAGGTAGGCACGTCGCGGCATGTACTATGGCATCGTTTTGCTCGGCGCGCCGGGCGCGGGGAAGGGCACGCAGGCTGTGCTGCTCTCGAAGAAGCTGAATATACCGCACATCTCCAGTGGGGACTTGTTCCGCGAGAACTTGCGCAGCCAGACGCCGCTGGGCAACGTCGCGCGCCAATACATTGAGAGAGGTGAGCTGGTTCCAGATGAGGTGACGATAGCGATGGTGCGCGAACGCCTCTCGCGCCAAGATTGCAAGGGAGGCTTCATCCTGGATGGCTTCCCGCGCACCATCGCCCAGGCAGACGCGCTGGATGGTCTGCTGCGCGAGCTTGGAAAAACCATCACCCTTGTGCCGTGGATTCGCGTGCGCGAGCACATGTTGATGGAGCGCCTCTCGCATCGCTGGACGTGCCGAGATTGTGGCGCAGTCTTCAGTTATGAATCATTGCCGCCACGCGAGGGCTGCAAGAAAGAAGTCTGCACTGGCGAGCTTTACCGCCGAGAGGACGACAACCCCGAAGTCCAGGCGCGGCGCATTCGCGTCTATAACGAGCAGACCGCTCCGCTCATCGATTACTATCGCCAGCGCGGTTTGCTCGTCGAGATCAACGGCGAGCACACCATCGAGTATGTGCACCGTCTGCTCTTGCAGTTGGTGCTCAACGCGCACGCCATGCAAGGCAGCGCTTGAAGCCTTCACCTGCGCGCCATGATCATTCTGAAATCAGGTAGCGAGATCGCCATCATGCGCCGCGCTGGGCGCATCGTTGCCACTGTCCTGGAGGAGCTGAAACAGCGCGCACAACCCGGAGTGACGACCCAATCGCTCGATGAGCTGGCGGAGAAGATCATCCGCCAGCACCACGGCAAGCCCTCCTTCAAGCACTACCGCCCGCAAGGCGCGCCATACCCCTTTCCAGCCTCCATTTGCGCGTCTGTGAACGAGGAGCTGGTGCACGGCATTCCTGGACCGCGCGTGTTGCGTGAAGGCGATGTGTTGAAGATAGATGTCGGCGTGTGCGTGGATGGTTATCACGCGGACGCAGCGGTGACGGTCGGCGTCGGCAAAATTGCGCCGAATGCCCAGCGATTGATTGACGTGACCCGCGCGTGTTTGGCGGCGGCAATCACGGCTGCTCGCGCGGGCAATCGTTGGGGCGACATCGGCGCAGCGATCCAGGCTGTGGCTGAGCCTGCGGGCTTCAGCGTAGTGCGCGAATACTCCAGCCATGGGGTGGGGCGTCAGCTTCACGAAGGGCTGACGCTGCCCAATTACGGACGCCCCCACACGGGCTTGCTGCTGCGCCCTGGCTTGACGCTGGCAATTGAACCCATGATCAACGAGGGGCGCCACGAGACGCGCGTGAAAAAAGACGGCTGGACAGTTGCTACGATTGATGGTAAACTTGCAGCCCAATTTGAACACACGGTGGCTATCACAGACGGTGAAGCCGAAGTCCTGACAACCCTATAAGGTGCTGACAGCGTGAAGCGCTGGGTCGCTTCACGCTCGTTGTGTGTATGCGGTAAGCGGTGTGACTTTGTTGAACAAAGAGGATTGAGAGCCATGAAGGTGTCTGCATCGGTCAAGAAGCGCTGTCCGAAGTGCAAGATTGTGCGGCGGCATGGGCGCGTATACGTGATTTGTGAGAACCCCAAGCACAAACAGCGGCAGGGGTAGGTTCATAGTTTGCATCTTTCTAGGTGTGGCACAAGATAGTTCATCACTCACTCAGATAAGCTCATGACACGTATCGCAGGAGTAGACCTACCAAGAAACAAGCGCATTGATATTGCGCTCTCCTACATCTACGGCATCGGTCGCCCGCTGGCGAAGCGGATACTGGCGCGCACGCCGATTGACCCGGCGACGCGCGTGAAGGACCTTTCCGAGACCGACGCAGCGCTGCTGCGCGAGATCATCGAGAAAGAATACAAGGTCGAAGGCGATCTGCGCCGCGAAGTGCAGCTCAACATCAAGCGGTTGATCGAGATCGGCTGCTATCGCGGCTTGCGCCACAAGCGCGGCTTGCCAGTGCGAGGGCAGCGCACGCGCACCAACGCGCGCACCCGCAAAGGTCCGCGCAAGACTGTCGCCGGGCGCGGTCGCCGTCGCGGCGCCAAGAAGAAGTGATCCGCAAAGTGATCTGGCAAAGGAGTTGACACATGGGCAAAGCTGGAACATCGCGCGCGCCACGCCGACAAACCAACCCGCGCCGCTCGCGCAAGAACGTCTCTCACGCGGTGGTGCACATCTACGCGCCGTTCAACAACACAATCATCACGATCACCGACACCGCCGGCAACACCATCTGCTGGGCGAGCGCCGGTTCTGCTGGCTTCAAGGGCAACCGCAAAAGCACACCCTTCGCAGCGCGCGTCGCTGCGCAAAACGCCTATCGCATGGCTGCTGAGAACGGTGTGCAGGAAGTGGATGTGATTGTGAAGGGTCCGGGTCCGGGGCGAGAGGCGGCAGTGCGCGCCTTGCAAGGCACAAACCTGCGCGTGCTCTCGATCACCGACGCCACCCCCGTGCCGCACAACGGCTGCCGTCCGAAGAAGCGCCGCCGCATCTAGCGCAATGACGCATCTCGTCGGACGCCTGGTGCTGCTGCGAGCGTGCTCTAGATTTCAGAACCGTTGAGTGTCACCAGCGCGCTGAGCATCTGGACGAAGGCGAAAACGACACGCTGTAAACAGATAACCCAGCGCGGATGTTTGATGTAAGCAACCAGTTTTTTTAAGGAACACGTATGGCTCGTCGTATCGGTCCTGTTTGTCGTTTGTGTCGAAGGGAAGGGCTGAAGCTCTTTCTGAAAGGCGCACGTTGCCTTTCAAGCAAGTGCGCGTTTGAGCGGCGCGGCTTCGTGCCAGGACAGCACGGTCAAAGCCTGAGCGCGCGCCGCCGCAAGTCGAGCGACTACCTCTTGCAGCTTCGAGAGAAGCAGAAGATGCGCCGCATCTACGGCGTGCTGGAAGCGCAGTTCCGTCGCTACTTCCGCGAAGCGCTGCGCCGACGCGGAGTGACAGGCTCTGAGCTGCTCGTGCTGCTGGAGCGTCGCCTGGACAACGTGGTGTATCGCATGGGCTTTGCGCCCTCTCGCGCTGCGGCGCGCCAGATGGTCACGCACGCACACTTCACCGTGAACGGACATCCAGTCAACATCCCATCCTATCTGGTGAAGCCCAACGACGTGATCGCTGTGCGCGAGGTGAGCCGCAGACTCACCCAGTTTAAGGAGCTGGCTGCTGAGCGAGACATCAGCTACACGCCTCCCGCCTGGCTGCAAGCCGATCGTGCCACTTTGACAGGTCGCGTGCTCGCCTTGCCGAAACGCGAGGACATTGACGTGCCGGTGAACGAACAGCTCGTGGTGGAATACTACTCGCGCTGACCGTTTCCTGTGCGTTGTGCGCTCTTTTGGCGTGCGGCGACAGGTTTTAAGGAGAGGAAACTTTGCTCACACCGCCTATCTTTCCAAAGATCGAGCCAGATATTCTCACGCGCGAATACGGTCGTTTCATCATTGGCGCGATGGAGCCAGGCTTTGGCGTCACACTGGGCAACGCGCTGCGGCGTGTGTTGCTCAGCGCGCTGCCCGGCGCGGCAATCACGTCCATCCGCATTACGGATGTCCATCACGAGTTCTCTGACATCCCCCACGTGCGCGAGGACGTGATGCAGCTCATGCTCAACATCAAGCAAATTCGGCTGCGACTGCACGGCGACGGTCCGGCGCGCCTGCGCCTGGAGGTCCGAGATGAGGGTGTGGTGACTGCTGGAGATATCATCGCGCCGCCAGAAGTGGAGATCGTCAACCGCGACCTGTATCTCTTCACCGTTGACTCCAAAACGATGCTGGACATGGAGATGCAGGTGCAGCGGGGACGGGGCTACTCGCCCGCCGAACAACGCGAGCGCCTGCCGATCGGCGAGTTGCCGGTGGACGCGATCTTCTCGCCTGTGCGTCGCGTCAGCTACACAGTCGAGCCTGCGCGCGTCGGGCAAACCACCAGCTACGACCGCCTTGTGATTGAGGTGTGGACCGACGGCACTATCCGACCGCAGGAAGCGCTCGCCCAGGCGGCGAATATCCTGTTGCAACATCTGCGCATCGTCGCCAGCCTGAGCATCACGGAGGAAGTGCTGCCTGCTGAGACCGACACTGTGCGCCGCATTCCAAGCGAGTGGGCGAACCGCCCCATCGAGGACTTGGAGCTGAGCGTGCGCGTGTTCAACGCGCTGAAGCGCACTGGCATCAGCACGGTGGGCGAGGTGCTTGAGCTGATGCAGCGCAGCGGTGGCAACTTAACCAGCCTGCGCAACTTCGGCGAGAAATCCATGGCCGAGCTGCGCGAGAAGCTTCGTGCAAAGAATCTGCTCCCCGAAGAAGGAACAGGCGTTGACCACGAGCAGGAGGTGGAGGCATGAGACACAGAGTGAAAGGCTATAAGCTGGGGCGATCTTCGGCGCATCGCGCAGCGCTGCGCCGAAGCCTGCTTACCGAACTGATCGATCACGGGCGCATTCAAACCACAGAAGCCAAGTGCAAAGCGATCCGCGATCAGGTAGAGCGGCTGGTAACCATCGCCAAGCAAGGACTCGCTTCGGAAGACAAAGCGAAGCAGGTGTACGCTCGAAGGCTGGTTGCCGCGCGCGTAAACGGAGGAGCCCGCATTGTGCGCAAAGTCTTCAATGAGATCGCGCCGCGGTACACCGACCGTCAGGGCGGCTACACCCGAATCGTCAAGCTCGGTCCGCGCAAGGGCGACAACGCCCCCATTGCGATCATCGAATGGGTGTAGCTGGAGCGCTCATCGCGCCGCAGCGCACGACGACAAGGAGGTGTTGAAGCTGCCCCAGACGCACATAAGCCGCGCATGAAGTATCGCGCGACCATCGCCTACGACGGCACAGACTTCGCTGGATTTCAACGGCAGGTGAGTGGGCGCACCGTGCAAGCAGAGCTTGAACAAGCCCTGCAGCGCGTTCTGGATCAGCCCACGCCAGTGGTTGGCGCTGGTCGCACAGACGCTGGAGTGCACGCGACAGGGCAGGTGATCGCCTTCAGAGCGAACTGGAGACACGACGAAACATCGCTGTTGCGCGCTCTAAATGCTGCCTTGCCAGGTGATGTCGCGGTGCGCACGATCAGCGTGTGCGATGAAGATTTTCATCCGCGATACGATGCGCTCAGCCGCACCTACGAGTACACCACCTATGTGGACCCGGTGCGTCAGCCGTTGAAAAGGCGCTACGCTTTGCAACTGCTGCGCACGCCAGACGTGGAGCGCATGAACGCCGCGGCGCAGATTATCATTGGGGAGCACGATTTTGCTGCTTTTGGCAGCGCACCATCAGGGCGGGAAAGGGCAACGACGGTGCGCCGTGTGTTGCGCGCCCAGTGGTGCGCGGAGGAAGATACGCTGCGCTTCACCATCGAGGCAAACGCCTTCCTTTTCCAAATGGTGCGGCGCATCGTACATGCGCTGTTGCTGGTTGGGGACGGGCGCTGGTCACCAGAAATGCTGCGCGCGCTTCTCGAGAGCCGCGACCCTCAGCGGTTGAAGGGTCTGGCGCCGCCCCAGGGTTTGTGTCTTGTAAAAGTGACTTATCAGGAGCAACATGAGGAGAGTTAGACCGTTTCGCACATACAACGCGAAGCCTGAAGAGGCGCTCGCAAACCGCAAGTGGTATGTGGTAGACGCGGAGGGTAAGACGCTCGGACGACTTGCCAGCCAGATTGCCCGCATCATCATGGGCAAGCACAAGCCCACATACACCCCGCACGTGGACAGCGGCGATCACGTGATCGTCATCAACGCCCAGAAGATCCGTGTCACGGGCAACAAAATGACCGAAAAGAAATACCAGCGCCACTCGACCTACGCCAGTGGCTTCAAGGAGGAAAGCCTGCGCGACTTGTTGCAGCGCAGACCTGAGCGCGTGATCAAAGAGGCAGTGTGGGGGATGATCCCTCACGGCAGGTTGGGTCGCCGCATGATCAAGAAACTGAAGGTGTACGGCGGCGCGGAGCACAAGCACTCCGCGCAGAAGCCAGAGGTGATTGAACTGGCTTAGTCTGAGGAGGGCGCACATATGGCGGACATACAGCAATACTTCGAGGCGGTCGGTCGTCGCAAAACAGCCACCGCCCGCGTACGGCTCTATCCGCAGGGCAGCGGCAAGATCATCGTCAACGACAAACCGCTTGAGCAGTACTTTGGGCGCGAGGTGGACCACATCACCTGCGCGCTGCCGCTGCAGCTTACAGGCGCGGATAGCCGCTACAACGTGAGCGTGCACGTGAATGGTGGCGGGATCACAGGTCAGGCGCAAGCCATTCGGCTGGCGATAGCCCGCGCCTTGTTGAAGGTGGACCCCGAATACCGCAGTGTGCTGAAGCCTCATGGCTTGCTCACCTGCGATGCGCGCGTGAAAGAGCGCAAGAAACCAGGTCTCAAGCGCGCGCGCAAGGCGCCGACTTACACCAAGCGCTGATCGGCTCTGGGACCACCGCGCGATCACATTTTGTTGTGTCGTAAGGAGCATTGCCATGAATCTGGTGGAGTCACTTGAGAAAAGCCTGACGCCCAATCCTAAAATCCCACCCCTGCGCCCAGGCGATCTGGTGCGCGTGCATCAGCGCATCGTGGAGGGCGACCGCGAGCGCATTCAGGTCTTTCAGGGCACGGTGATTCGCCTGCGCCGAGGCGGTGCAAACGCCAACTTCACCGTGCGCCGCATCGCCAGCAACAACATCGGCGTGGAGCGCACTTACCTATTGCACTCGCCGCGCATCGAGCGCGTAGAAGTGCTGCGCCATGCCAAAGTGCGCCGCGCGCAGCTTTACTTCTTCCGCGGATTGCAAGGCAAGGCGGCTCGCCTGAAGGAGCAGTTGCCCAAGGCGAAGGAGAAAGCCGCTGCCCAGAGCAAACCCGCTGCCGCAGAGACAGGCGCTGCTTCGGAGGCTTAGGCTCGGCGCGCTGTGTCATGCTCCTGATAGGTCTTTGACTGACGCGTTCACTCGTCCGTTCGTTTGGAGTGCGGAGATGCCCTTCCGCACTCCAAAGATGACCTCTGCTCCTTCTCGCCGCACTGCGCCGCCTTATGCCTTCCCGATCACGCATTTTGATACCTGCCCCGTTGCAAGAGTGCACCGGCGCCCCCAGCCCCCGCTTTGCTCTGGGATGCAATTACATACGCTGCCTGATCGCGTGCGGAGCAGTGCCGCGTATGTTGCCAACTGAGCTAGACCTGGCTGCCTGGCGCGAAGAGCTCGATGCCTGCCACGGCGTATTGCTCACGGGCGGCGGCGATGTCGCCCCGCAATGCTATGGCGACACCTGGCAGCACGACCAGACCTACGGCATAGACCCCGACCGCGACCGCGTGGAGATAGCGCTGGTGCGCTGGGCGGTGGAGCAGGATAAGCCTCTCTTCGCCATCTGCCGTGGCATCCAGGTGCTCAACGTGGCGCTCGGCGGAACGCTCTTCCAGCACGTGCCCGACGCTTTCCCCTCCGACAATCCAGTGCAGCATCGGGGAGATATGGCGCACCGCGACCGCCCTGTCCACGCAGTGGCGATTGAGCCTGCGTCGCGCCTGGCGGCGATCATGGGCGCGACCTGCGCCGAGGTGAACAGCTTTCATCACCAGGCGATCCGCGATTTGGCGGCTGGCTTGCGCGTGGTGGCGCGCGCGCCCGATGGCGTGATCGAAGCTGTGGAGATGCCGACGCGGCGCTACGCCCTGGGCGTGCAATGGCATCCAGAGGATATGGCTTTCTCCGCACCAGACATGATGCGCTTGTTTGAGTCGTTCGTGCAAGCCAGCGCAGGCGACAGTTGCTAATACAATCACCTTTTGATGTTCAAGCGACGCATTTTGCTGCTGACCGCGCTCGTGTGCGCGATGTGTGTGCCGCGCCCGGCGATGGCTGCCGCACCCATGCAGGCGCCAGTGTTCGACAACCTCTTCTTGCTGTTGGGCGCGGTGCTGCTGGCGTTGTTGTCTAGCATCGTGGGCGGCGTGGTAGTCACAGCTCTGGCGATGTTGGTGAGCCAGTTTCTGCGGCGCAATTTGCCGACAGACGAAGAGATGCTCCAACTGCGGTCGGAGTGGAATCGCCCGCCAAAGCGCGTGAATCTGCGCCTGACGCTCACGCCGAATCGCGAACCTATCGTTCTGACGCTGATTGGGTTGGTGGTCTTCTTCATCCTCTCGGCAATTGTGGTCTCTAGCTTTCCTCAACCTGTGGAGGGTGCTTTCCGCCAAGATGAAGGCGCGGATGGAGCCGCTCCTGCAACATCGCAAGGGTTGCCTAGAGAGGGGGATTTTGGGAGCATCATTGACGGTCTCCCTGAAGGTGACCCCGCGCGCGGCGAGCGCCTGTTTGTCTCCGCCGGTTGCTCTGGCTGCCATAGCCAGATCAAAGACCAGCGACTGGTCGGTCCCTCGTTCTACAACCTCTGGGACATCGCTGCCACGCGCGTGCCTGGCATGAGCGCGAAAGAATACCTCTACCAGAGCATCGTGGACCCCAACGCCTACATCGTCGAGGGATACCAGCCAGGTCTAATGCAGCAGAACTACGCTGCCATTCTGAGCCCCCAACAAATGGCGGACATCCTCGCCTGGATCGAGCAGCGGCACAGCAACGAGCCATAAGCGAGCAAGACGTGCGCGAAGACACCGTGACTGATCGCGCTGCGCTGATCGCGCGCATCCGCGCAGAGCGCCGCGCGCTGCTCGACACGCTGGATCGGGTGCCGTCAGAAATGTGGCTCACGCCTGGCGTGGTAGGGGAGTGGTCGGTGCGTGATGTGGTGGCTCATCTGGCGATCTGGTGCGCGCGCGCCGTGACCTGGCTCTTTCAAGCCGAGCGCGGCGTGCCTTTGCAAATCCCCCGCGCGGCGCAGCCGGACTGGGCTGATGTGAACGCGGAAGACCTGGCAATGCAGCGCGGTCGCCCGCTGGATCGCATCCTGGCGGATTTTCACGGCGCGCACGAGCAGTTGTTGAAACGGCTGGAGCGCTGGACAGACGATGTCGCCCTCTTCGACCCCCATCGTTTCCCCGCCCTGGGTGGCGAGTCGTTGGCAGATCTGGTGCTGGCGTGCAGCGCCGACCACGACGCCGAGCACGGTGCGCAAATTCGCCAGTGGCTGGAGGCGCAAAGTCAAACCTGAGCAATCTGAGCGCCGCGCACGTTGAACGTTGCCATGACCAGCTTTGAACTCTCCGCCGTTTTTAGTTTCGTGCATCTGTCTGGCAGCACCTGGCTGGATTTTTTGCAGCGCATGTCCACCGGCGACCTACGCGGGATGCGCGCAGGTGAAGGTCGCATGACAGTGCTCACCACGCCGCTCGGTCGCATCGTGGACTGGCTGTGGGTGTTTGCCGAACCTCAGGGCGCGCGGGTGTTGGTCAGCGCAGGCGCGCGCGATAAAGTGGTGCGCTGGTTGCGCAAGCACATCTTCTTCAACGACGATGTTCGGGTGAGCGATCCAGCCGATCCCGCACCTCTGCGGGCGGTGTTTGATGCGTTCCCGCCCTGCGATTGTGCGGCAGCACTGCCTCCGCTCGGGCATTGTCGGGCGATGGCGGGTGAAGCGTCGGTGTGGGTGGCGCGCGTGCCTGCCGTGCTCGACAAAGGCTGGCTGATAGCAGGTGATTGGCAGCCAACAGAGCCGCTGTTGCCCGCGAGAGACTGGGATGCATGGCGCATCGCGCGTGGCGTGCCAGCCTATCCGCACGAGTTGAGCGAGGACTACATCCCTCTGGAGGCGGGCTTGTGGGGCGCCGTGAGCTTTAACAAAGGCTGCTACACCGGTCAGGAGATCATCGCGCGCATGGAGTCACGGGGGCAGATTGCGAAGAAGCTGTGTCTGTTGGAGCCCGAAGCTGACATCCCAGCTGGTGCGCGGCTACTCAACGCGCACGCCGAACCCGTCGGGTCGGTGACCAGCGCTGCTGGCGCCTGGGCGCTGGGTTATGTGCGCAGCGCCTTTGCCGAACCAGGAACCACATTGCTCGCACAGGACGAGCGCGGCGCGCACGTTCACGTGCGCGTGCATGGGCTGGTGCGCGTGTAAGGTTACAATTGCTACCCGCGCAACTGCTTGTTATGTTTGATACGTTGACCGACCGCCTGCAGGCGATTTTCAATAAGCTGAACAACCGCGGCATCCTCACCGAGCAGGATGTGGATGCTGCGCTGCGCGAGGTGCGCGTGGCGCTGCTGGAGGCGGACGTCAACTTCCGCGTGGTCAAAGATTTTCTCGCCCGCGTGCGCGAGCGGGCGATTGGCGCAGAAGTGCACAAGAGCCTGACGCCAGGACAGGCGGTGGTCAAGATCGTGCATGAGGAGCTGCTCACCACGCTGGGCGAAGGCGGCAAACTCAACCTGGGCGGTCCGCCGCCGCGCGTGATTTTGCTGGTTGGTCTGCAAGGCTCTGGCAAGACCACCACTGCGGCGAAGCTGGCGCTGCACCTGCGCAAGCAGGGTCGCCGCCCGTTGCTGGTCGCAGCAGATGTGTACCGCCCGGCAGCCATCGCACAACTTCAGACGCTGGGCAAGCAAATCAACGTCTCCGTCTTCGCCGAAGACCCGCGGACACCACCGCCCGACATCGCCGAGCATGCTATCAGACACGCCGTTCAATCTGCGCTCGACGTTGTGATTGTGGACACCGCTGGTCGCCTGCAGATAGACGAGGCGATGATGCAGGAAGTGGAGCAAATCAAGGCGCGCGTTAAGCCGGCGGAGGTGTTGCTGGTCGCCGACGCGATGACGGGTCAAGAAGCGGTCAACATTGCCGACACTTTCAACAAGCGCGTTGGCTTGACCGGCTTGATCCTGACCAAGGTGGATGGCGACGCGCGCGGCGGCGCAGCGATCTCCATGCGCGCCGTCACCCAGGTGCCGATCAAGTTCCTCGCCACGGGCGAGAAGACCGACGCGCTGGAGCCGTTCCATCCAGATCGCCTCGCTTCGCGCATCCTGGGCATGGGCGACGTGCTCACCTTGATTGAGAGGGCACAACAACAGTTCGACGAACAACAGGCGCTTGCTGCTGCCGAAAAGATGCTCAGCGCGCGCTTTGACCTGGAAGATTTCCTCGTCCAGCTACGCCAGATACGCAAGATGGGACCGTTTGGTGAGCTGCTCAATCTGTTGCCAGGTATGCGCGACGTCACCCGTCAGCTTGCGCCTGATGTGACCGAGCGACAGTTCAAGCGCATCGAGGCGATGATCTGTTCCATGACGCCCGCTGAGCGCCGCAATCCGGACATCCTCAACGCCTCGCGCAAGCGCCGCATTGCCGCAGGCAGCGGCACCACCGTGCAAGAGCTGAACCAGCTTTTGCACAATTTCCGCGAAGCACAAAAAGTGATGAAACAACTCGCTACCAACCCTCGCATGCGCGCCATGTTGGGGTTGGCGCAAAGACGCAAGCCAAGATGAGGCGATAGCGCGCAGGCGCGCGGCTGTTCGTCCTTTGCCAGCAGTCCTCTCGCGTGCTGCGCTAAACGCAAGTGCCAGGTGGCATTACAACTACTAACGCTCGAACTAGCTGTGAACGGTAACTTAAGGAAGGAGAGACGCAGAACGACATGGTTCGCATCCGACTAAGCCGTATTGGGGCGAAGAAGCAGCCCATGTATCGCATCGTGGTGGCTGACAAAGAGGCGCCACGCGATGGCGCGTTTGTCGAGATCATCGGTCAGTACAACCCTCGCACTGAGCCAGAGCTGATTCGCGTGCAGGAAGCGCGCGCGCTGCACTGGTTGCAGATGGGCGCTCAACCGAGCGATGCCGTCGTGCAGCTCTTCCGCAAAAGCGGCACGCTGGCGCGCTTCGAGCGCATCAAAAAAGGCGAGTCGTTGGAATCAGTGCTGGCTGAGGTGCCCTCTGGCGTGAGCGGCGTCGAGCCGCCCAGCCTGCGCACGCGCGTCGGCCGCGGCGCGCCCACGCGCGCGTCATCTCAGCCAGAAGCCGCCTGATAATAGCGCCTGCCGTTTATGAGAAACACCCCTCGTAGACCACTGGCGCGCCCCAGACGCCCTGCATCGCGCGCTGCTCAGCCTCCTCGCGCTCATCCGCCGCGCAACAACCCACCCTCAGACCCCGCCAACCCGCGCGGCTTGGTGGAGTTTGTCGCTAAGTCGCTGGTTGAAAAGCCAGAGGCGGTGAGCGTCACACAGCGCGGGGACCGCAACTCTATGACGCTACGCCTGAAAGTGGCACCAGAGGAGACAGGGCGCGTGATCGGGCGCGAGGGGCGCTTCGCTAATGCGGTGCGCACGCTGCTAAAGGTGATCAGCGCGCGCACGCGCAAGCGCATCGTGTTGGACATCGGCGATTGAGCTTTCGCGCGGAAGCCATCCTCCTTTTGGCAGCGTGTGAGTGGCGAAACTGTGATCGTGGTGGGGCGGGTCACCCGCCCGCATGGCATCGCCGGCGAGCTTAAAGTTGAGTGCGATCCGTTTTACATGGAAGCACTCCTGGAGGCAGCACATGTGCTCATCGGCGAGCCGCCCCAGCGCGCCCGCGTCGTCTCAGCGCGCGTGCATCAGCGGGCAGTGTTGCTTCGTCTGGAACACACGCGCCTGCGCAGCGATGCCGAGGCGCTGCGCGGCGCCCTGGTCCGTCTCACAAGCGATCAGTTGCCCGATCTGGGTGATCACCGCTGGTATCCACATCAGCTCATCGGCTTGCGCGTCTTGCGGGCGGGTAGCGATGAGCTGCTCGGCACTCTGACTGAAGTGCTCGCTACGGGCAGCAACGATGTCTATGTGGTGCAAAAGGCGCGCGGCGAGCTGCTCCTGCCTGCGCTGCCCGACGTTATCCGCCAGGTGGACCTGGAGGCAGGCGTGATGCGCGTCGTCGTGCCAGAGGGGTTGGAGTGAGCTACGAACATCCAGACCTGCCTTACTATCTCGCCCTTGCGCGGGTGAAAGGCATCGGCGCGGTGCGCGTGCGTCGGCTTAAGGCGCACTTCGGCACGCTTCAGCAAGCGTGGACGGCGAGTGAGTCTGACCTGGTCGCTGCTGGGCTGGACGCGCGGACAGCCCGCGCGATGGTGGAAACACGCCGAGGCGTCCACCCAGAAGCCGAGCTGGAGCGGCTGGCGCGCGCCAGCGTGCGCGCCATCACGTGGGATCACCCCGACTATCCCCGTCTGCTGGCGCAGACAGCCGACGCCCCGCCCGTGCTGTTCGTGCGCGGCACACTGACCGCGCAGGATGATTGGGCGGTGGCAATTGTGGGCACCCGGCGCGCCAGCCTGTACGGCAAACAAGTGGCTGAGATGCTCGCCACGGAGCTGGCGCGATGCGGCGTCATAGTGGTGAGCGGTATGGCGCGCGGCATTGACGCCGTGGCGCATGATGCAGCGCTCAATGCCGAAGGGCGCACGCTGGCAGTGTTGGGCTGTGGCGTAGATGTGGTCTATCCTCCAGAGCACGCGCAGCTGGCTCAACGCATCGTTGAGCGCGGCGCCCTGATCAGCGATTACCCTCTCGGCACGCCGCCCGACGCGCAAAACTTCCCGCCGCGCAATCGCATCATCAGCGGCTTGAGCCTGGGTGTGGTGGTGGTGGAAGCCGACGAGCGCAGTGGCGCGCTGATCACCGCGCAGTTTGCCGCCGAACAGGGGCGCGAGGTGTTCGCTGTGCCAGGCAACATCTTCAACCATTCTAGCCGCGGCACCAATCGGCTCATCCGCGAGGGCGCCAAAATCGTGACCGATGTGCAGTGCATTCTGGAAGAGCTGAACCTGAATGCGGCGCCAGAGCAAATTGCGCTGAGCCAGGCAGTGCCGGAGGATGAGACGGAGCGCCGCCTGCTCGCCCATCTCTCTCATGATCCTGTGGAGGTGGATGTGCTCGTGCGTGCGCTCGACTTGCCTCCGGAACAAGTGGCGGCAACGTTGGCATTGATGGAGTTGCGCGGTTGGGTGCGCCAGGCAGGCAGCGCAAGTTACGTGCTGGCGCGCGAGCACCAGCACACTTACACAACGGGTAAGACCTGAAAAACATGCTATACGCCCTGATCATGGCGGGCGGCAGCGGCACGCGCCTGTGGCCGCTCAGCCGTCGCCACATGCCGAAGCAGGCGCTGCCGCTCACCAATGCTCAGCGCAGCATGTTCCGCATCACAGCGGAGCGCCTGCAGCCGTTGATCCCGCCAGAGCGCGTGTACGTCGTCACGAGCGCCGAGACGGCGGCGATCTTTCAAACCCAAGTGCCGGCATTGCCCCCCGCAAACTACATCATCGAGCCGAGCGCGAAGGACAGCGGACCGGCAGCCGCGCTGGGATTAGCGCACATCTGCCGACACGACCCCCACGCCACTGTGGCGATTTTGACCGCTGACCACTACATCGCTGACGAGCCTGCGTTTCGGAACGCGCTGCGCGCCGCCGAGTCTGTCGCAGCACAGGAGTACATCGTCACGCTGGGCATTCGACCGACGTTCCCCGCAACAGGCTTTGGCTACATCGCGCGTGCTGAATCGCTCGCAACAGCGCATGGCTTGGACGTGTATCGCGCAGCGCGCTTTGTCGAGAAGCCATCGCAAGAGGTGGCGGAGTCGTATTTAGCCAGCGGCGCCTACTTCTGGAACAGCGGCATGTTCATCACGACCTGCGCGCTGGCACTGGCTGAGTTTGATCGCCAGCAGCCGCAATTTGCGCAGGCGCTGCGCGCGTTGATGCCCACCATCGGCACTTCAGATTATCCGACGGCATTACAACAAGCGTGGAACGTCGCGCCGAAGCGCTCGCTGGACTACGCCATCATGGAGGGCGCGCAGCGCGTGGCGGTGATTCCTGTGGAGATTGGTTGGAGCGACATCGGAAGTTGGGCGGCGCTGTGGGAGGTGTTGCCGAAGGATGCGGAAGGCAATGTGGTTATGGGCGACGTGGTGGCGCTGGACGCGCAGCGCGCGTTCATTCGCGCGGAAGGCGGGCGCGTCGTGACTGTGCTCGGTGCGCACGACGTGGTGATCGTGGACACGCCCGACGCGCTGCTGGTATGCTCAATGCAACAGGCGGCTGAGTTGAAGCGCCTGGTAGATTTGCTGCGCGCTCACGGGCGCGACGCTGTCCTGTAGATGGCTGTGACAACGCTGATGACGTACGCGCGTGCGCTGCTGCGCCGCTGGTGGCTGGTGGTGGTGCCGCCGCTGCTCACGTTCGCGCTCACCCAGTTTACCGCGCCACCGCCCGCAATTGCCTACCAGGTCACCATGTCCTTCGCGGTGGGCTTGCCACCAGAGCCGCTGCGCGCGGATGCGTATAACTTCGACCGGCACTACAACTGGCTTGCGTCGGAGTACGTCACGCAAGGCTTCTCCTTGATCATCAGCAAAGGGGCTTTTGCCGACGCGGTGACGCGCCGCCTGGCAGCTCAGGGTGTGGATTTGCCGCGTCCGCTGCTCGGCGCGATCCGCTCGGAGTATCGCTCCAGCGTGATGGTGGTGTATGTCACGTGGGATGAGCCAGCACTGGCTGAGCGCATCGCCCGCGCGGTGGTGGATGAGTTGAACGAGAACTACGAGGCATACTGGCCCCAGCTCAGCGGCGCTGGCGCGTCGCCCGTGCGGCTGATGGATGCGCCAGTAGCAGTGCCAGTGGCAGTGCCGCTGCGCGACCGCTTCGATTTGCCCGCGCGGGTGGTCGCTGCGCTGGTGGCAGGCGTGTTGATTGCGCTGATCGCGCACGCCCTGGATGCGCGCGTAGCAGACCGCGCCGAACTGGAGCGAATCGGGCTGCGCGTGCTTGTGGAAGTGCCGCACCAGAAGGCAAAGTGACAGGAGCACGCAACGTTTGAACCATGGAATTGCAAGACTACATCCAGATAGCGCGCCGTTGGTGGTGGGTGGTGCTCACCACTGCTCTGGTGGCTGCCGTCAGCGCCTTTGTTTTCAGCCGCTTGCAGACGCCCATTTACAAATCCACCATGCGCCTGACGGTGCAACCCGCACGTACCGACTTCGGACTGACGCAATCTGCAAAAACGCTGATCGCGTCGTACATCAGCATCATCCGCACCGAAGCCAACGCTGCAGAAGTCGGCAAACGGCTGGAGTTGGACTATTCACCTGCCTACATCTTCGGTCAAACGCGCATGGCAGAGGACGCGGCGACGTTTGGCATTGAGATCGAGGTGCGCGATTACGACGGTGAGACCGCGAATCGCATCGCGGCGGAGTGGGGACGGCTGTTCGTCGAGTTTCGCAACCGCGACAACGCGCGCCAACGCCGAGAGGACCGTGTGGAGATTATCCCCGGCGACCAGCCGCGCTATATCCAGGATTTCCCCCGCACGTCGGTCAATGTGGCGGCGGGTGGGTTGCTCGGCGCGGTGGTGGGCGTGGGTTTAGTCGTCGTGTTGGAGTGGCGACGCGCCCGCGTGATTTACGCCGCCGACGACATTCAGCGGCGGCTGGGCTTGCCCGTGATCGGCGTGATACCGAAGGAGTCTGCGCCATGAGCCTGGTGATGCTCGATCAAACTAACACGCCTGCTGCGCGCGCCTATCGCGCGTTGCGCGCGAATGTGCTGCTGGAGCTGGGCGCAACTGCGCCGGCTGCGTTGATGGTGGCTGGCGTGGATGATCGCGTGGACAGCATGGCGCTGGCGGCGAACCTGGCACTGGCTTTGGCGCAAGCGGAAAAGCGCGTGGTGCTCATTGACGCGCACCTGCACCAGCCGACCTGTCACGCGCTGTTCGGGCTAGCTGCCTCGCCTGGGCTGAGCGAATATCTGCGCGACTTACAGATGCAGCCGCCGCTGCAGCCAGTTCAGCCTTGCTCATTTTTGCACGTGATAACAGCGGGCGATCCGCAGGGCGATCCTTCGGATGTGCTTTCCAGCCCCCGCACGGTGCAGGCGTTATCTGCGCTGCGCGCAGTGGCGGACCTGCTCGTGCTGCACGCGCCCCCGCTAGCGAGCTTCCCCGAAGCCGCGCTGCTGGCGACCCACGTGGAGGGCGTCGTGCTGGCAGTTGGCGCCGGGCGCAGCCATCGCGATCACGCGCGCCGCGCCCAAGACCTGCTGACGCGCGCCGGGGCGCGCCTGCTCGGCGCTGTGCTGATGCACTAGGCTGACGGTTTGCTGCCCACAGCGAACACCTCGCGTTGAAAGAACCAGGCGAACGGCACCCAGTTGAAGGCGATGTGGCGCAGCGTTGCCATCACGGCGCCCTCCTGGCGCTGTTGAGGCGGTGTGTCTAACCAGACCTTGATCTGGCTGAAGCCGGCGCGTCGCAGATAGCGCCGCATCCGCAGCATGTCCTGTTCGTTTACATGCACCTCTGTGTTGATCGCCACGTTCAGCGCGCGCGGGTTGCGCGGATAACGCGCCCCCTGACCCATCAAGTGGCGCACCAATCGCACGACGGGGTAGGCGTATGCGTCATACCAGCGATTGGGGGCAGTGTGAATCACCACCTGTCCGCCGGGTTTCAACACGCGGCGCGTCTCCGCCAGGCAGCGGTCAAGCTCCCAGGGGTGTAAATGCTCCACCACGTCGAAGAGCAAGACGCGGTCAAACGTGGCATCGGCGAAGGGCAACGTCTTAGCGTCGGCGCGGGCGATGCCGTAGCGCCCTGGTTCGTCGCGCATGATGCGCTGCGTGAGCTGCACGGCGGCGCGCGCGTAGTCCACGCCGATCGCCAATGCACCCAGCCGCGCCACGTGGCGGACGATCTCGCCCCGCCCACAGCCCAAGTCGAGCACGCGCATTCCTGGTTGAACGGCAGCAAACGCAAAGGCTGAGCGCAACCGCCGAGAGAGATGTTCGCCCTCGCTCTTGAGGAACTCGTCGTAGCCTTCGCAGGCGGTGAGGAAGTAGTTTTCGTCGTACAGCTCAGAAGGCAGCGGCGCCTGTTGCGCGTCGTGATCGCTCATAGCTGGGCGAAGCAAGTATAGCCTAGCGCAAGAGCAGGCGGCGGGATGCGCGATTTCACCGCGAAGCACGCAAAGGCGCGTTTTACGAATGCCTGTTGTGCTGCGTTGACGCCTTTGCGGTGAGCACGTCATCAGCCCCGCTTTGTGAATGCCCTTTGAGCAGCTCGGTGCAGCAGCAGGCGCTGGGGGATAATCACCAGCTGGAGCACGAACGGAGTTATACAACCATGACCACAATCGAACGCACGAACGAACTCACCTTCAAGGGTGATCCTCTAACCGTGATCGGACCGAAGCTGCAGCCTGGTGACCCCTTCCCAGCGGTGAAGCTGGTTGCCCCTGATCTCAGCGAGGTGAACCTGGCTGACATGCGCGGGCAGGTGTTGCTGATCAGCGTGGTGCCCTCGCTGGACACGGGCATCTGCGATGCGCAGACGCGCCGCTTTAACGAAGAAGCGGAGAAGCTGGGCGACCGCGTGAAGGTGATCACCGTCAGCGCAGATTTGCCGTGGGCGCAGCGCCGCTGGCTCAACGATGCCGAAGCCAAGCACATCATCGCCTTGTCAGATCACCGCGACATGGCTTTCGGCGACGCTGCAGGCACGCACGTGAAGGAGCTGCGCATTGAGCAGCGCGCCATCTTCGTGGTGGATCGAGAGGGCAAGGTGGCTTACGCCGAATACGTGCCAGAGATCGCCCAACACCCTGATTATGATGCTGCGCTGGAAGCTGTACAGCGCTTGTTGAGCTGATGACTTCGTTTGTTAACGTCCAAACAAAACCGCCACAAGTGAAACACGTGCGTCAATTGGGCACGCGCCTGATTGACAACGTGCAGAAGGTGATCCTGGGCAAGCACGATGTCATCGAGCTGACGGTGATCTGCCTGCTGTGCCAGGGTCACCTGCTCATCGAGGATGTGCCGGGCGTGGGCAAGACCACGCTGGCGAAGTCGCTGGCGCGGTCTATCGGCGGCGCTTTCAGCCGCATTCAGTTCACGCCCGACATGCTCCCATCGGACGTCACTGGCACGTCCATCTACAACCAGAAGACTGGCGAGTTCGAGTTCCGACCAGGTCCAATCATGGCGCAGGTGGTGCTGGCGGACGAGATCAACCGCGCCACGCCGCGCACGCAGTCGGCGTTGCTGGAAGCGATGGAGGAGTATCAAGTCACCACCGAGGGGGTGACCCGCCCTTTGCCCTCGCCTTTCCTCGTGCTCGCCACGCAGAACCCTATCGAATACGAGGGCACCTTTCCCCTCCCAGAGGCGCAGCTTGACCGGTTCCTTATGCGCGTGTCGTTGGGGTATCCATCGTTAGATGAGCAGATGGCGATGTTCGAGGCGCAGCAGTACGCTCATCCCGTTGACTCGCTCGCGCCCGTCACTCACGTGGAAGAGCTGCGCCTCGCCCAGGAGACGCTGCGCATGGTGTACGTGGATGACCTGGTCAAACGCTACGTCGCGCAGTTGGTCGAGGAGACGCGCCAACATCCAGACGTGTATCTGGGCGCAAGCCCGCGCGGCGCGCTCACCCTCTACCGCACCGCGCAAGCGCGCGCCGCGCTGGATGGGCGCGACTACGTGATCCCCGACGACGTGAAGGCGCTCGCGCTGCCGACGCTCGCCCACCGCGTCATCATCAACCCATCGGCGCGCATCAAAGGGATCACCAGCCGCGACGTGATCGAGTACCTGCTCGATCACGTTCCCGTGCCTGGCAGCCGCGTGGGGCGATGAACACAGGTGTGTACCTGCACATCCCGTTTTGCAGCGCGCGCTGCACTTACTGCGACTTCAACACGTATGTCGGTCTGGAGGCGCTGTTCGAGCCGTATGTGCGCGCGTTGTTGCGCGAGTTTGCGCGCCACCCTGAAACAGAGGCACACACGCTCTTCTTCGGCGGCGGCACGCCCTCATTGCTGCGCCCAGAGCAGATCGGCGACTTGATCGAAGCTGCACGACGCGCCTTTCACCTGCCCATTGACGCCGAGATCACGATGGAGTGCAATCCTGGAACGGTGAATGTGGCGTATCTGCGCGCCGTGCGCGGATGGGGTGTGAACCGCCTAAGCTTTGGCGCGCAAAGCGCAATCCCCGCCGAGTTGAAGCTGCTCGGACGTGAACATGACTGGCGATCTGTGGAGGCTGCCGTCCAGGCAGCGCGCGACGCTGGCTTTGATAATGTCAACCTGGACCTCATCTTCGGATTGCCTGATCAGTCGTTGCAAGACTGGCAGCACACGCTACGCACGGCGCTGGCGCTCGCGCCGGATCACATCTCGCTCTATGCGCTGAGCATCGAGCCGGGCACGCCGCTGCACGATCAAGTGCGCCGCGGACGCCTGCCGCAGCCTGACCCTGACCAGGCAGCGGATATGTACGATATGGCAGAGGCTGTGCTTGAAGCTGCCGGCTTCGAGCATTATGAAATCTCCAACTGGTGCCGACCAGGCAAACCCTGCCGACACAATCTCATCTACTGGCGCAACGAGCCATACGTGGGTCTTGGTGCGGGCGCGCACGGCTTTGACCTGCGCCGACGCTACTGGCGGGTGCGCCGACCTGCCGAGTACATCGCGCGTGTAGAGCGCAACCAGCCCACCGAAGCTGGCGAGGAGCACATATCGGATGCCCTCTCCCGTGGCGAGACGATGATGCTGGGCTTACGCTTGCTGCGCGAAGGCGTCTCGCGGACGCGCTTCCAGACGCGCTACGGCGCGCCAATCGAAGCCTTCTACGCTGCCGAACTGGATGAGGGCGTGCGACGTGGGTTGTTAGAAGTGACCGATGCGTGCGTGCGCCTCACGCCGCGCGGTCGCTTTGTGAGTAATCAGGTGATGCACTTGTTCTTGCCAGAGGAGACGACGGTAGCTGTGCCATGAGATCAGACCTGCCTTCACTGATGCACGCGCGCGGGTTGGACGCCCTGCTGGTGTTGGGTCCCGACGGCAAGGCGTGCGCGAACGCGGCTTTCACTTACTTCGTCGGCGGCGCGCACGTCACATCGGGCGAGGTGATTGTGCGTGCCGATGGCGCCACCTTCCTGCTCCACAACGCGATGGAACGCGATGAAGCCGCGAAAACCGGCTTGACCCTGATTGACCGCTCCTGCTACGACTACCCTGCGCTACTGCGCGCGCACGGGGGACAGCCGATCCCCGCCTACGCCGCGCTGTTGTGCCAGGTGCTGCGCGACGTGGACGCAGGGCAGCGCCTGGGCATCTACGGCGTGAGCGAGGTGAACACGGCGCTGCGGCTTGTGGACGCGCTAACCTGCGAGGGCAAGTTAGAGATCATCGCAGAGGGCGAAGACGATGTGATCACCCAGGCGCGCAAGACCAAAGACGCGCACGAAGCCACGCTGATCCGCCGCGCCTGCCAGCTTGCAGAGGAGGTGATCGGCGTTGATCAGACTTTTTTGCAATCGCATCGCGCGCGCGACGGCGTGCTGGTCCGATCAGATGGCGCAGCGCTGACGGTGGGTGACGTCAAGCGCTTCATCCGCGCGCGTGCGGCGGAGCGCAATCTGCAAGGCGCGGATTGCATCTTCGCCATTGGGCGCGATGCCAGCGTGCCGCACAGCGCTGGCAACGACGCCGACCCCATTCAGCTCGGGCGCACCATCGTGTTCGACTTCTTCCCGCGCGTGCCAGAAGGCTACCACGCTGACATCACGCGCACGTGGTGCCTGGGCTACGCGCCGCCACAGGTGGAGCGCGCCTGGCAAACCGTGATGGAGGCGCACGCGCTAGCTGAAAGCCGCTTCAACCTGCGCGACTTCACGTGGTCGTACAACGAGGTGGTGTGCGATCTGTTTGAGTCGCGCGGCTATGCCACCCTGCGCCAGAACCCGCGCACCACGCGCGGCTACGTGCATAGCCTGGGACACGGATTCGGCTTGGCAGTGCACGAGGCGCCTTCAATCAGCTTGAAGGGCTGGCGACCTGATGAAGTCTTTCAACCAGGCGTTGTCTTCTGCAACGAGCCTGGGTTGTATGACCCAGATGACCCTGCTGGCGGGTGGGGCGTGCGCGTTGAAGACGACTACTGGTTTGACGTAGAGGGCGCGCTGCACCGTCTGACCAGTTACCCACGCGACCTGGTGCTCCCGCTGCGCGCAAGCTGAGCCAGCGTCAGCCAAAGACGATTCGCCCGTCGCTCATGTCCACGATGCGGGCGAGCGAGTGCACAGGTACGCCCAGCACCTCCAACGCGGCGCGCCCTCCCTCGAACGTCTTCTCGATCAGCGCGCCGACGCCGACGATCTCTGCGCCAGCCGCCTTGGCGATGCGCGCCAGCGCCAGGATCGTTTGACCAGTCGCCAGGAAGTCGTCAATGATCAGCACGCGCTCACCCGCCTTCAAGTATTCTGGCGACGCCATGATCTCCACTTCGCGCTGTTTGGTGTGCGAAGGCGCGGTGGTGAGGAACACGGTCTCCGGCATGGTCACTGGCTTGGTCTTGCGCGCGTACACCACGGGGATGCCGAGCGCGTAGCCAGTTGCCAGCGCTGGCGCGATCCCGCTGATCTCGCATGTCAGCACGCGGGTCGCGCCGACGTGGCGGAAGCGTCGCGCGAACTCTTCGCCGCAGCGCATCATCAACTGCGGATCCACCTGATGGTTGACGAAAGAGTCCACTTTCAAAATGCCTCTGCCCAGGTTCACGCCCTCGGCGAGGATGCGCTCTTCAAGCTCCTTCATGGTTCTCTACGGCTCTTGGTGAAGTCAAGCCGCTCAAGCGGCTTGGGAGATGCGGTCTTGATACAGCTTCAACAGGCGCGCTGCGTCCACGCGCAAGAGGCAATTCACCTTTGGGGTGGACCAGTGGCGACCTGTGCGGTCGGGGATGGTCGCCCCACGGGCGGGTCCGTCGGTCGGCACTGTCACGCTCCACTGCTCGCCTTGAAAGAGCGAGGGGTCAATCACGTACGCGATGGCGCAGGGGTCGTGCGTGTCCACCTTGCCGTCGGCGTAGCCATGCACGCGCTGATGAAACTCCTGGTAAAACGGCACGATGCGACAGATGAACTCCGCGAAGCGGCTGCCGCTGCGCCGCAACGCCTCGAAGTACGCGTTGTCCATGTGCACGGCGGTGGTGACGTCGAGACCAGCGACGGTGAGCGACCATCCCGCGGAGAACACTTTGGCTGCGGCGTGGGGGTCTCCGTAGATGTTGGCTTCTGCCACTGGCGACACGTTGCCCGGCGCGAGAAACGCGCCGCCCATAATCACCACCTCGCGCACATGGCTGGCGATGCGTGGCTCGAGCTGAAGCGCCAGCGCCAGGTTGGTGAGCGGACCGACCGCCACCAGCGTCACCTGGTCTGGGCGTTGCATGACCGTCTCGGCGATGAATTGCGCCGCGTGCATGGGCAGCGGTTTCTGATCGGGGTTATGGATTGTCTCCCATCCGATGTTGCCCATCGCGTCCGCGCCGTGCACGTATTCTCCTGTGCTAGCGCGTGGCAGCACCAGGGGGTGATCTGCGCCTATAGCGACGGGGATGTCGGGTCTCCCGGCGAAGTGGAGCAAATTGAGGGCGTTGCGCGTGGTGGCTGCGACGTGCGAGTTGCCGAACACAGTGGTCACGCCGATCACCTCGATCTCTGGCGAGGCGAGCGCAAACAGCAGCGCCATGGCGTCATCTATGCCAGGGTCGGTGTCGAAGATGATAGGTTGGGTCATAGGCTTTCAGGATGCGTGGTCTTCTGTCAGCGCGATGGCGATTTCGGCAGCCACGCAGGCGTTGTTGACGAGAAGGGCGCGGTTGGCGCGCACGCTGGCGCCGTCGGTCAGGCGGGCGATCTCCGCCAGCAAGAAAGGAGTGGCAGCCGCGCCCCGCACACCAGCGGCATCGGCGCGCCGTTGCGCTTCAGCGATAGCCGCCTCGGCGACCTCGCGCGGCAGCTCTGCATCGGCAGGCACCGGCACGCACACCAGTTCGCCGCCAGGCAACCCCAGCGCTCGGCGCGCGCGGACGATGCGCGCCACGTCCGCCGCGGATGCTGCGCAGATGTCCACCGGCAAGCCACTGCGGCGCGAGTAAAACGCGGGAAACTCATCGGTCTGGTAGCCGATCACGGGCACGCCCAGCGTCTCCAGGTGCTCCAGCGTGAGCGGCAAATCCAGCAGCGCCTTTGCGCCCGCGCAGACGACTGTGACTGGCGAGCGTGCCAGCTCGGTCAGGTCCGCGCTCACGTCGAACGGGTGTCCGCGATGCACGCCGCCGATGCCGCCGGTGGCAAATACGGCGATGCCGTGCCGGGCTGCCAGGAACATTGTCGCTGCGACGGTGGTTGAACCATCCAGCCCCATGGCGATGGCGATGCCCAAATCGCGCGTGCTGCACTTGCGCGCGGCTGGCGCGTTTGCCAGGCTGCGCAGCTCGGCGTCAGAAAGCCCGATCTTGATCTGCCCGCGCAGAATGGCGATGGTGCGCGGTTGTGCGCCGCGCGCGCGGATGGTTGCCTCCATCTCGCGCGCCACCTCCAGGTTGAGCGGCGGCGCAAAGCCGTGCGTGATCAACGTAGACTCCAAGGCGACTGCGGGTTGGGCTTTCATGCGCTATCGCGTATTGTAAATCTGTGTGCGCTGGGTACACTCCTCGTCAATTGGATGCGGGATCAGCGATGAAAAGGCGCGCTGTATTCACCAGACGCGCAGCGCTTGCTGCGATGCTGCTGTGCGGAGCTTCTGGGCTGCGCTGGGCTGCTTCGGCGGGCGCTTCTCTCTGGATGTGGCTCTCTGTGCCGCGCATTGCAGTGCGGACTTTGCCGGTGGTGCTGCTGCCGATCGTCAATGGCTTCTGGGACGAATCGCGCATCCAGACAGACGAGGCGGGCTTGCTGGAGGGAGTGGGGCGTTATCCAGGCGACACATACGGCATGGTGATCGCGGGGCATGTCACGCTGGAGGGCAACCGCATAGGACCGTTCTATCGCCTGCGCGAGCTGCGCGCTGGGGATCGCGTGTTTGTGATCACGCGCCGCGATGTGTTTGCGTATCGCGTGGAGGCGTCGCATCTGGTGATGCCGGAGGATGTGCGCGCGGTGTATGTGCGCGATGGCGATGCGCTCACGTTGCTCACGTGTGCGCGCTGGGATGCGCGCGCGCAACGCTACGCGCAGCGGCTGCTGGTGCGTGCGCGGTTGGTGCAGCGTCGGCGCATCCGTGCTGATGCTTAAAACGCCTCGCGCAGGATGTGCAGCAGTGCCTGCGCGTCCAGCGGGCGCGGGCTAAGGCGCAGCAACCGCTGGTAGGTGGCTGCTTGTCCGGCGATGGTCTCCAGGTGCGCCTCTTGCACGCCGATCTCGCGCAATCGCAAGGGAATGCCGATGTCCTGCTTGAGTCGTTGCACCGCTTCGACGCTGCGCTGTGCTGCCGCAATCTCGCTGTGTCCCTGAGTTGGTTCGCCGAGCCACGCTGCGATGTGTGCGAACAGATGCGGCGCGGCTGGGATCAGGTAAGCCATCACGTAAGGCAGCAGCAACCCTGTGCCCAGCCCGTGCGAAGTGTGGGTAAGCGCTCCGATGACGTTTTGCAGCGCGTGCGCACTGCCTAGCCCTGCGCTGTCGAACGCTATGCCTGCCAGCAGCGCTGCCAGGTGCATGCCTTCCCGCGCGGCGAGGTTGCGTGGCTGGTACACCGCCGTGCGCAGGTGCGCGCTGATGAGCCGAATCGCCTCAGCCGCCAGCAAGTCGGTGAGGGGTTGCTTGCCATTGAATTGCGCCTGTGGCAAAGTTTCCAGCGCGACGTAGCTCATCACCGTGAATGCCTCCACCGCGTGCACCAGCGCGTCCATGCCGCTTTCCGCCGTCACGCGAGGCGGACAGGTTAAAGTGAGCAGTGGGTCCACCAGCGCGAGGCGCGGACGCAGGTGCGGCGAGGCAATCGCGCGTTTTAGCCCATCGCGTGGGTCCTCGATCATGGCGACGGCAGTGACTTCAGAGCCTGTGCCGGCGGTGGTGGGCAGTGCAAACAGCGGGGTGATGTCGGCGGGCACTTTGCCCTCGCCGAAGTAATCTATGACGTGCCCACTGTGGCGATGCAAGGCAGCGGCGACTTTGGCGGTGTCAATGTTGCTGCCTCCCCCCACCGCCACGATTACATCGGGCTGGAGCGCGCGTGCTGCTTCAGCGGCGGCGTTCACTGCTGCGGCGCTAGGTTCTGGCACACAATCGGAGAAGATTGCGGTGACGATGCCTGCTTCGTGCAGGCTGTGCTCGATCGGACTCACAACGCCAGCACGGATCAGGTTCGCGTCGGTGACAATCAACGCCCGGCGATAACCGCGTCGGCTCGCCTCTGCGCCGATGCGCGCTGCAACGCCGACCCCGAACGCGATCTCGTCTGCGGTGCTGAAACGCCAGAAAGGCTGCTGCATGATCGTGGTCATTGTAGTCGTGCTATGCTTCCTGCGAGTGACGCGAGCAAACGAGCAACGGAGTAGCGATGAACATGGAATCTCAGATGCTTGCTCCCTTTCCTGTGCCAGCGCGCTTCGAGGGTCAGGTGGTGATTGTGACTGGCGCTGCCGCGGGCATTGGCAAAGCGTGCGCGCTGCGCTTCGCGCAGGAAGGCGCCAACGTCGCCTGTCTGGATGTGCAGGACGCCGCGAACGGATCCACAGCGCACGAGTGTCGTGTGATAGGGGTTGGGGCAGTGGCGCTGCATTGTGATGTCACCGATCCATCGCAGGTGCGCACTGCGGTCGTGCGCACGCTCGATAGCTGGGGCAAGGTGGATGTGCTGGTGGCTGCGGCAGGCATTTACACAGGCGGACTGCTGGAGGAGGTGACGCTGGCGCAATGGCAGCGCACACTGCAAGTTAACTTGACGGGCGTGTTTCTGTGCGCCCAGGCGGTGGCGCCCACGATGCGCCAGCGCGGGCGCGGCAGCGTGATCGCCATCTCCTCCATGTCGGGCAAGACGAGCTGGCCTGGCACGCACGAGTATTCCGCCTCCAAGAGCGGCGTCATCGGCTTGGTGCGTTCAATGGCGATGGAGCTGGCGCCACACGGCGTCACGGTGAACGCGATTTGTCCTGGCAACACGTACACCGACCTCTTGATCGGCGTGGCGCGCCAGCTCTCCGCGCGCGAGGGCATCACGCCAGAGGCATGGCTGGATCGGCGCGCCAAAGATTGCCCGATGCAACGCTTCGCCCACACGTGGGAGATCGCGGGTGTGGCCGCCTTTCTCGCTTCGCCAGACGCGCGCTTCATCACGGGTCAAGCCATCGAGGTGGATGGTGGCATGGTGATGAGTTGAGCGCGCGCCTCAGCCCAAGACGCGAGCAGCAGCCGTGCTCGCGCTGCGCGGATGTTAGAGAACCTGGCGGCTACGCTGGCTGTGCGCTGCGTTGCAATCGCAAAGGATCGTGCCCCTCCCAGCTTCCCTCCGCGCGGAGCACGATGAAGCGGGCGAACAACTCTTCCGCGTACCAGCGCTGTTGGCGTGTGCCCCGAATGGCTTGCGTGTGGGCTGCGCTGCCGTAGGCATAGGCGCGGATGGCTTCGGCGTTGCGCCACAAGCTGAAAGTCGCTTGGCGCACAAACGGCATCTCGCCAATGCCGACGGAGAACAACAAGCCATCTGCCCGCGCAAGCGCCGCGTTTGCTGCTGGCACATGTGCCCAAAACGACTTCAGGTGTGAAAGTCGAATCGTCGCGCGCGTCAGGACAGCGACAGGCGTCAGGTTTGCGCTCGTCTCACCGACGACTGGTGTGAACGGCTGGCGACGGTTCCACAATCCACGCGCCTGTGTCGGGAGCAGAAAGGCTGTCCAGTGTTCTGCGGCGCGCCGCTGTATGTCGCCGAACAGCGCAGACGCCTCGAAGAAAGCCTGCGCGTCTTGCTCGCTGCGCCACACGAGTAGCAGTCCAAAGCGATTGAGGTCGGGGCGCAAGCTGAAGCCTCCGCCTTTGCCAGTGCCGAGCAATTTCCAGAACTGCAGACCGCTCGTGCGCGCAAGCAAAGGGCGCGCCAGCGCCATGTGCAGCCACATCCACCAGCGCTGACGATCGTCGAAACGCAACAGTGTAAACGTGGTCAATGTCGCTTGTGAGCGCGGAGGGGTCATCTGTTAAAATGCGATCATAAAGCCCCCGTAGTTCAATTGGATAGAACAGCGCCGTCCTAAGGCGCGTGTTGTGGGTTCGAGTCCTGCCGGGGGCGTTGTCATCTCAGGCGAACTGCGGCAGGTAGGGCGCCTGAGCGCGCAGCAGATCGTCCAGCAGATGGGTGGCTTGCGCGTAGGAGTGGATGTGGGGGTCTAGCAACAGCGCCTGCAACGCCGCGTTGCGGTCGCCCTTCACGGCGGCTTCCACCACTAGCGATTGAATCTCCACTTCTCGATGCATCATTGCCGTCAGCCCGCGCGGCAGCGCGTCGCCGATCGTGTCGCCCACGATGCAGTTGCGGCTGACGCGCCCGGGCGTCTCGACGATGGCTTCGGTTTGCAATCGCGCGATGCGCCCCTCGTTGCGCAGGTTGAGCGCGTCCTCTTCCTGCTCTGCAAGCCCCAGCCAGCCGAGCATCACGTCCACGCCGCGCTCGATGGAAGGTTGAAGGTGTTGTTTGATCGCTGCGTCGCTGGGTTCTTGCGCCAGTCGTTGCAACGCTTGGCGCAATCGGCGACCGTGCTCCTCGTAGGTGCGAAAGTCGAAGCCGCTGAGCGGCAGGGTCTCCGCTGCGAATCCAACGTACTCGCCAGCGTGCTGATCGCCGCTGGCGCAGAACAAGCCGAAGACCTCCATCAAGCGCCGCGACATCAGCTCAAAACTGATCGGTATGTGTGCCAGCGCCTGTCGGAAGCGCGGGTACAGGTCTGCTCCAGTTTCCGGATCGCGCATCTCCAGGATGAAGGTGAAGTGGTTCAGACCTGCCGCGCGCAGGCGCACGCGTTTGCGGATGGCGGATAGCCGCGCGTGATCGAGCGGTTGGCGCTGACCGCGTGATGGCACGAGCTGCAGCACTTCGTTCACCAGCGCATAGCCGTGCGTGATCTGATGGCATAAACCGACAAACTGCACCCGCGTGTAGCGATCCAGCGCCATGCACACGCGACTGAGCGGGTTGGTGAAGTTGATCAGCAACGCCTGCGGCGCCAGGCGCTCCACCTGGCGGGCGATCTCCAGCACCAGCGGGATGTTGCGCAGCGCGTGAGAAAGCCCACCGGGTCCGCCGTTTTCACCCAGCACGTGGCGCACGCCGTGCTTGAGCGGTATCTGCCAGTCGAGCTTCCACGTCTCCAGCCGATTTACGGCGACGGACACGAACACCACTTGCGCGCCAGGCAGCACGTCTCGGCAGTCGGTGGCGGCTTCGAGTTGGAACGGATCGCCAAACGCGCGATTAAGCCGCGCCGCATAGCGCGACATAAGGCTGAGCGCGTCTTCGTTAACATCCACTAGACACACGCGGCTGCCGCGCAAACTCTCCGCATGCAGGAACAAATCGCCCAGCACGGCTGGACCAAAACTCACGCTGCCCACGCCGATCAGAACGATGTGCGTGCGGGTCATGCTGTCGCTTCCTCTACAGCAGAGGATGTTAGCGATTCAGGTGTGGTCGCGCTCGCGCGATCGGCGCCCAGAAAATCGCGGACGAGCGCAGCGCACTGATCAGGCATCTCCACCATTGGCAGATGCCCACAATCCTCCAGCCACTTTAACTGACCGCGCGGCGCCAGCGCGGCAGTGAACTCGGCGTTGCGTGGCGGCATGATGCGATCGCGGCGGCTGTGGATGAGCAGCAGTGGCTGCTGAAGAGTGCGCAGGTCTTGAGGTGTCTCCCAGCCCATCGAGGCGCGCACCGTCCACTCGGCAGCGAGCGGATGCATGCGCCAGAAGTCCTCCAGCCCCGCCCGCAAGGTGTCCAGGTTGGGCGAGCGGTGAAAGAAGCGGGTGCCCAGAAATCGTGCGAACGAGTCGCTGTGGGCGAATCGCAGCGAGCGCAGCCACAGCACTGCGCCAGCCACGTCGTGCATCACGATGATCATGCGGCGCTCCATTTCGCTGCGGAAGGTGCTGAAGTTGCTGAGCACCACGCGGCGCACCCGCTGAGGCGCGGCTGCCGCCAACGCAATCGCCACGCCCGATCCGTAGCTGTGACCCAGCACATCGCACTGCGCCACGCCGAGCGCGTCCAGCAGCGCCTGCATCATCTGCGCTAATCCGCGATGTGAATACAGGCGGGCAAGTCGATCTGTCGTCGGTGTGCGCTCTGCGGGCAATGGCAGCGGCGACTTTCCGAAGCCGGGCATGTCGGGCGCGATGCAGTGGAAGGCGTCGCTCAGGCGCAGCATGAGTGGTTCGAAGTAGCGCGAGGACCCACCCCAGCCATGAATCAGTAGCAACGCGGGCAGATGTGCGTCGCCTGCGCGGCGCAAGTGGATTGCCCAGTTTTCGCTGCCGGAGGGGTCGAACGCTGACTTGACAAAGACTAAGTCTTGTCTCACTTTCATCTCAAGTCAAAGAATCATAATACCGCTATGGAAACGGCGAACAACACCAACCTGAACGGCGCCTCGAAGGGGCAGGCGGCGCTGAAGGCGCAGTCAGATGTCGTTAAGGTGTCTGCGCAATCTCGATCCACCGCCGTTGCTGGCGCAATCGCCGGGATCATCCGTGAGAGAGGTCGTGTGGACGTGCAAGCGATTGGTGCTGGCGCAGTCAATCAGGCGTTGAAGGCGGCTGCAATTGCGCGCACGTACCTCTTGCAAGAGGGGATTGACATCTACTTGTTGCCCTCCTTCTCCAACGTGGCAATCGAGGGCAGCGAGCGCACGGCGGTTCGGCTTACGGTCGAGCGGCGCAGCGTATGACGGGCTTACCTTCCTTCGACGGCAAACGATAAAGCCCCTCTCGTGGTGAGGGGCTTTGTCGTTTGTCAGGCATGTGCTCAGTCCGCCTCGCGCTTGCTGCGCTTGCGGTCGAGTTGCGCCTTCACACGGATAGGAAGCCCGTACAGGCGAATGAAGCCCTCGGCGTCGTTGTGGTCGTAGCCCTCGTTGCCGTCGAAGCTGGCGAGGTCGCGGCGATAGAGGGAGTATGCGGCGCGGCGTTGGGCGATGATTGTGTGGCCTTTCCACAGCTTCACGCGCACGCTGCCGGTAACATCGCGCTGGGTGACGCTAATGAACGCCTGCAGCGCATCGCGCAGGGGGGTGAACCACAAGCCGTTGTAAATGACTTCGGCGTATTTCAGCGCGATGATTTGTTTGAAGTGCGCGGTGTCGCGGTCGAGCGTCACCTCTTCCAGCGCCTGATGTGCTGCGCGCAGGATCGCCCCAGCGGGCGACTCATCTAACCCGCGCGACTTCAGCCCGATCAGCCGGTTTTCCACCAGCTCCACACGCCCGATGCCGTGCAGCGCGCCGATCTGGTTCAACCGTTCGATGAGCGTGGCGCTGCTCAGCGCTTCGCCGTTCAACCGCTTCGGTATGCCGCTGACGAACTCGATCTCGATGTATTGGGGCTGGTCGGGGGTTTCATCCAGCGCGTTGGTCCACGCCCACAGGTTCTCCTCTGGCTCGTACTCCAGGTCTTCCAGGCGACCGCCCTCGTGGTTGAAGTGCCAGAGGTTCTCATCCACGGTGTATGCGCCACGCTCGTAGTCGCCCAGCGGGATGCCGCGCGCGCGCGCGTATTCGTACACCTCGCGGCGACTGGTGAACGTCCACTCGCGCCAGGGCGCGATCACGCGCAGCGAAGGGTCCATCGCCATGTATGCCAACTCGAAGCGCACCTGATCGTTGCCTTTGCCGGTGGCGCCGTGTGCCAGGGCGTCGGCATTTTCTTGATGTGCCACTTCCACTTGATGCCGAGCGATCAGCGGGCGGGAAATGGAGGAGCCAAGCAGATACTTACCTTCGTAAATGGCGCCGCTCTGCACAAGCGGGAAGAGGTATTCGCTGGCGAACTCTTCGCGCAGGTCGCGGATGATCACGCGGCTGGCGCCGCTGTCGAGCGCACGGCGGCGCAGGGCGTCGAAGTCCTCGTGCTGACCGACGTCCGCCATGAAGCAGATCACCTCGCAGCCGTAGGTCTCGATCAGCCAGGGCACCGCGGCGGAGGAGTCGAGACCGCCGTTGTAAGCCAGCACCACTTTTTTGACCCTGCGGCGCGGTCTGGCTGAGGGTGGGGGCGGGAGATGCGACTGGGTCGCCAGGCGTGTCACGGTCTCCAGCGGGATGAGATTTTCGCGGGTCATGGCGCGCCGCGCCAATCGCCCCGCCTGAATGTCGCGCAGCACGCGCTCGCGCGCCTCGCGCAGGTGTGCCGCGTCGTCTGTGCTGGAGCCAGGTTGCAGCGACAGCATCACCGCCACTTCGTCGCAGTTTTCCAGCATCGGGCACTGCACACAATCGTTCCACACCTTTTCGGGGAAGTGCTCCTTCGGCGCAACTGCGAAACCGCAACGCTCGAAGAACTGCACCGCCCGCGTGAGCGCGAAGATGGTGCCGAACTGGCGACGCCGCGCCTCCTCCACCAGCGCCGCCACCAGCTTTTGACCGATGCCGTGCCCGCGCACGCGGTCATCTACTGCGAGCGAGCGCAGCTCCACCAGCGTAGCGTTCATCGGCATCAGCGATCCACAGCCGACCACGCAGCCAGCCAACTCGCTGGAGTCCTGCGCCCACTCCGCGACGAGGAAGTTGCCCAGATGCGCGCGGATATTGTTTTCGTCACGCGGCAACAAGCCCCCTTTGCGCGCGTTTTGCGCGATCAACCACGCGATGGTGGGCACATCGCTCTCTACGGCTGGACGGATGCGGATGATCTCAGACATGGCGCGTGATGCGCTCGGCACGTTAGCCTTCCAGGTCGGTGAGCAGCTCGTCGCCCCTCTCGACGGTGGGGGGCGCCTCTGGCGGGGTGGGCTTACGCCCTTCCAGGAGCCCCATCTCTGTTGCGCCTTCGATGTTCAACACGCCAGCGCGGGCGTACACGCTCAGCTTCTCGCGGCTGTCGGCGATGTCCATGTTGCGCAGGGTGAGCTGACCGATCCGATCCAGCGGACCGAACTCGGCTTTGCCGCTCTCCATGCTCAGGCGCTCTGGATGATAAGTGAGATGCGGTCCGGTCGTGTTGAGGATGGTGTAGTCGTCGCCGCGGCGCAGCTCCAGCGTCACCGTGCCGGTGATGGCTTTGCCCACCCAACGCACCAGGCTTTCGCGCAACATCATCGCTTGTGGGTCGAACCAGCGCCCCTCGTAGAGCAGGCGACCCAGCTTGCGCCCGTTGATGCGATAGTTGTCAATGGTGGCTTCGTTGTGGATTGCAGTGACCAGCCGCTCGTACACGATGTGCAGCAGCGCCATGCCTGGTGCCTCGTACACGCCGCGGCTCTTCGCCTCGATCACGCGGTTCTCGATTTGGTCGCTCATGCCCAAGCCGTGCCGTCCGCCAATGCGGTTCGCCTCGCTCATCAAGGCGACGGGGTCATGATACTCACGCCCGTTGATCTCGACGGGCATGCCCTCGTAGAAAGTCACCTTGACCACCTCTGGCTCAATGCGCACGCTGGGGTCCCAGTGTTTGACGCCCATCATCGGCTCGACGATGTGCGCGCTGGTGTCGAGGAACTCCAGGTGTTTCGCCTCGTGCGTGCAACCGAGGATGTTGGCGTCGGTGGAATAGGCGCGCTCGGCGGACATACGGTATTTGAAGCCGCGCTTCTCCAGCCACTCGCTCATCTCTTTGCGACCGCCCAGCTCGCGGACGAACTCTGGGTCGAGCCAGGGCTTATAGATGCGCAAGTCGGGGTTGACCAGCAGCCCGTAGCGATAGAAGCGCTCGATGTCGTTGCCCTTGTAGGTGCTGCCGTCACCCCAGATGTTGACGCCATCTTCTTTCATGGCGTTCACCAGCATGGTGCCGGTGACGGCGCGCCCCAGCGGGGTGGTGTTGAAATACGTCTTGCCAGCGGTGCTGATGTGAAAAGCGCCGCACTGAATGGCGATCAGCCCCTCGTGCACGAGCTGGCGTCGGCAATCCACCAACACGGCTTTTTCCGCGCCGTGTCGCAGCGCGCGGGCGGGGATCTCGTCGTAGTTTGGCTCGTCGGGTTGACCGAGATTCGCGGTGTACGCATAGGGGATGCCGCCCTTTTCGCGCATCCACGTCACTGCGGCGCTGGTGTCCAGCCCTCCGCTGAACGCAATGCCGATCTTTTCGCCTCGTGGCAGGGTTTGCAGGATTCGCGTCATAGATGTTGTCCTCTTTTTCGCACTGGTTGCCATTTCTCTTCGCGCGCCTGGCGTAGCCGACGCCACGCCAAGCGCCCGAACTCACGCAATCACGACTGTGCCGCCTTCGGACGCAACGCCGTTCAAGTCGGTGATCCGCGCGCAACGCACGCCGCTGGCGAGCGCGTCGAGCGCTGCCTGAACCTTAGGGATCATGCCGCCATGAATGATGCCGCGCTCGATCAGCCGCATCGCCTCTGCTGCGCCCAGTTGCGCGATCACACTGCCAGCCGCGTCTTTCACGCCCGGCACGTTGGTGATGAAGGTGAGCATGTGCGCGTCGAGCGCGGCAGCCACCGCGCTGGCAGCGTGGTCAGCGTTCACGTTGTAGATGTGCCCGTCAGCCCCGATGGACATCGGCGCGATCACGGGCAGCAGCCCTTGTTCGATCCACGCGCGCAGCAGCGCCGCGCGGACGCCCACAGGCTTGCCGACGAACAACAGTTCCTCGCGCAGCGGTTCGACGGCGATCAAGCCACCATCCACGCCGCTCACGCCGATGGCGTCGGCGTCGCGGGCGCGCAATGCCGCGACCAGGCGCTTGTTGGCAAGCCCGCTCAGCACCATCAAGGCAGCGTCGCGCGTCTGCGCGTCGGTGACGCGCAGACCATCCACAAAGCGGGTGGGCACGCGCAGCGCCTCCAGCAGCAGCGTCAGCTCCTTGCCGCCGCCATGCACGATGACCACCGCCTCGCGGCTTCGCCGACGATCTGCCATCAGCGCTGCGAAGCGCGCAACGAACCCAGCGTCGTCCAGCTCGTTTCCGCCAACCTTAAACACGTGCGCGTTCATTGCAGACCCTCGCGCTCGTCCAGCCCGAACATCACGTTCATGTTTTGAATGGCTTGTCCGCTGGCGCCTTTGACCAGATTGTCAATGCAACTGATGACCAGCAGGCGGTCGGGCATCTCGGCGACGGGGTGCAACGAGATGACCGCCAGGTTGGTGTGCGCAGCGTGGGCGATGGTGCTAATTTGACCAGCGGGCAGCACGCGCACGAATGGCTCGTGAGCGTAGCGCGTCGCGTAGGCGCGCTGCCAGTCGGTCGCTTGCGCTTCTGGCGTCAGTTGCACGTACAGCGCGCTCAACATGCCGCGCGAGATGGGCAACAAATGCGGCGTGAAGATCACCCGATAGCCAGCCGGCGCGATGGCGTTCAGCTCCTGCTCCATCTCTGGCACGTGGCGATGCACATGTCCCACGTTGTATGGCGCCAGGTTCTCGTTGACCTCGACGAAGTGTGTGGCTTGCGAGGGCTTGCGACCTGCGCCACTCACGCCGCTTTTGCTATCGGCGATGATCACGGTGTCGGCGAGCGCGCCCGCCTCGATCAAAGGCAGCAGCCCCAGCAGCACGCTGGTGGGGTAGCAGCCCGGATTTGCCACCAGCCGCGCGGTGGCGATGTCGCCCCGATAGCGCTCTGGCAAACCATACGCCGTCGCTTGAAGCAGGTCGGGTGCCGGGTGGGGATGTCCGTACCAGCGCGCGTAGAGGTGCGGGTCGCGCAGGCGAAAATCGGCGCTCAGGTCCACCACGCGGCATCCCGCTGCCAGCGCGCGACACACCAACGCAGCGCTGGCGCCGTGCGGCAGGCAACTGAACACCACATCCGCCTGCGCCAGCGGCGCATCTTCGGCGGACACTAACGATATGTCGAAGTCACAGGGCAGCACATCGCACAGGCGCGCGCCCGCGTGGCTTTCGCTGTGCGCGAAGACGACGCGCGCGCGCCGGTGACGGCGCAGGCGCTTCAACAGCTCCAGACCTGTGTAGCCCGTAGCACCCAGAATGCCGACGTTGATGGCGTTGCTCATGGTGAAAACAAAACGACCCCCAGCGTCATGTGCTGGGGGTCGTGATTGGCACGCTTGGTTGACACGCAGCCGTCGTCACGCTCCAGACACATGACCGCCTGCAGCTTCGGGACGACGGATACGCAGCAAACGTAGCATGTTGTGATTATAGTATGGCGCACACCTGTTGTCTTTTGAGGGCGCATCATCTGTGCTGACCTGGCTGCACTACTCGTTGCCGATCAGCCGCGGCAGCTCCGCCAATCGGCGGATGCGCACGGTATAGTAGCGCTCGAAGATGTCGTTGGGGTCCACCAGGATGGCGTCCATGCCGATGTTGAGCGGACCGACGACATCGGCGAAGAAATTGTCGCCCACGTACACCGCCTCGCGGGGCGAAGAGCAGCCCAACGCCTCCAGCGTGTGATAAAACACGCGCGGCTCGGGCTTGTACGCACCCACCAGTCCTGCAGCCACCAGCACGTCGAAGAACTCGCGCAGCCCGTAGCGCTCTATGTCGTCGTCAAGAGGGTTGTCTCGATTGGAGAGCAAGCCCAGCAAGTAGCCCTGTTGTTTTAAGGTGGACAGCACAGGGCGAGCGTCGGCGAACAGGATGTCTTGGGGATCGTACTCGTTGTCGAACAGGTCCTGGATGCGCTGCGCGCAATCGTCACAGTTGCGCACGTTCATCGCGTCGAGCAAGATGCGGTTGTAGTTCACCCAAAACTCGCGCGTGTCGTAGCGCTGCATGTCGAAGCCTACGCGGGCGCTTGCCCAGTAGCGGTGCGCCTCACGCTGGCAGATTTTGATCTGCGCTTCGCTCAACGCCAACCCGACGCGGCTGGCGTAGGCGATGAACGCTTCGATGCCCTCTGGCTGGTTGGCGCGCAGCGTGCCATCCAGGTCGAAGATCACAGCGCGGTAGCGCCGCTCTTTCTGCGCGGTCATGGTGTCCCGTAACGATGGTAACACACAAGGTCGCGCTCACCAGCGCACGTGTCCGTCGCCTTCGCACACCCACTTGTAGCTGGTCAGCTCGCGCAAGCCCATCGGTCCGCGGGCGTGGATGCGCTGTGTGCTGATCGCCACCTCGGCACCCAGCCCGAACTCGCCGCCATCGTTGAAGCGCGTGCTGGCGTTCACGAAGACGGCGCACGAGTCAATCTCGTTGATGAAGCGCTCGATATGTGCGGGGTTCTGCGAGATGATGCCGTCGGAGTGCTCCAGCGTGTGCGCTCGGATGAAAGCGATGGCTTCATCCAGTGAGTCCACCACCTTGACGCCGAGGATCAAGTCGAGCCACTCTGTGTCCCAGTCGTCTGGTTGGGCGGGAGTGAGGTAGGGGCGCAGGGAGGCGTCGCGCGAGAGCATCTCCAGCGCGCGGTCGTCGCAGTGCAGCATCACGTCCTTCTCGCGCAGGCGCTGTGCCACCTTCGGCAGGAACTGTTGTGCGATGTGCGCATGTACGACCAGTGTGCCCAGCGCGTTGCACACGGTGGGCTTGCTCACCTTAGCGTTGAAGGCGATCTCGGTCGCCTTGTCCAGGTCGGCGCTCTCGTCCACGTAGATGTGGTTGATGCCCATGCCGCCCGTGATCACGGGGATGGTGCTGTGGTCTCGACAGAGCTTGTGCAGTGCTGCGCCGCCGCGCGGGATGATCAGGTCTACATATGCGTGCAGGCGCAGCAGCTCCATCACGCGGGCGCGGTCGGGGTCGTCCACCAGCAGCACGGCGTCGGTGGGCAAATCAGCGGCGCGCAGCGCAGCGTGCACTACTTGCAGCAGGGCGCGATTCGAGCGAAGGTTGTCGCTGCCGCCGCGCAGGATCGCGGCGTTGCCGCTTTTGATCGCCAGCGCAGCAATGTCAATGGTGACGTTCGGGCGTGACTCGTAAATCACGCCCAGCACGCCGATGGGGATGCGGCGCTTGTGCAGGCGCAAGCCGTTTGGCAGGGTGTAGGCGTCGAATCGCTCGCCGATGGGGTCAGGCAGCGCCTCAACCGCGCGCACACCGTTGGCGATGCTGGCGAGCCGCTGGGGTGTGAGCGTGAGCCGGTCCACCAGCGCGGCGGAGAGGCGCTCGGCAGATGCCTGTGCCACGTCTTCGGCGTTGGCGCGCAGGATGGCTTCCTGACATGCCAGCAACCCTTCCGCGAGATGACGCAGCGCGGCGTTCTTTTGCGCAGTAGAAGCGCGAGCAAGCTCCCTCGACGCTGCACGCGCTCGCGCGCCGAGGGCGGCTAAGTCAACGTTGCTCATCGTCACGACGATTGTAAATGGCAGCGCGTCACAGCACGGTTCGGATGTGAAACCGAGGGTACACTCCCTTCTTGCTACGATGCTCTGTCTGTCTGACCAGGCACAGTTTAAGCTGGAGCAGTCAACTGAAATGCCGACACAACCGATAAACCGATTCATTGATCACACGCTGCTGCGCGCCGACGCCACCCGCGATGACGTGCTGCGCTTGTGTGAGGAGGCGCGCCGTTACCGGTTTGCCTCTGTGTGCGTGAACGCGAGCTGGGTCAAGCTGTGTGCAGAGGCGCTCGCTGAGAGCGATGTGCGCGTGTGCGTCACGGCGGGCTTCCCGCTGGGTGCGACGACGACAATGGTGAAGATGATCGAGGCTGAGCAGTCCATTGAAGCGGGCGCGCGAGAGGTGGATATGGTGATCAACGTGGGCGCACTGAAAAGTGGCTTGCACGACTTTGTGTTGAACGACATTGCCGGCGTCGCTCAGGTGTGCCGACAGGGCAAGGCGCTGCTCAAGGTGATCATCGAGACAGGGCTGCTCACCGAAGCCGAGAAGCGGCTGGCGTGCCGACTGGTTCAAGATGCTGGTGCGCATTTCGTCAAAACTTGCACGGGCTTTCTCGGCGGCGGCGCCACCGTGGAGGATGTGCGTTTGATGCGCGAGGTGGTGGGCGACGCGATGGGCGTGAAAGCGGCTGGCGGCATCCGCACATACCAGCAGGCGCTGGCGATGATCGCCGCCGGCGCCAACCGTATCGGCACGTCTGCTGGCGTCGCGATCATGGAGGGCGTGCCACACGCCGCGGACCAGAGCGCGTATTGAGGCGCGCGCTTCGTGTATGTGTATGCATGGAGTGCTGAAGCACAGCTTCAGCACTCAGCTTCAGCACTCATACGCTGCTTGAGTAGAATCGCGCATGGAAATCTCTAACCCGGACCTACAGGGACACGTCCATGAAGAAACTGATCAACTCCCCCGAAAACGTGGTGACCGAAGCCATGCAGGGCATGGCGCAGGCATACTCCCAGCTTATCAAGGTGCATTTTGAGCCGAACTACATCGTGCGCGCCGATGCCCCCGTGCGCAGCAAAGTGGCGCTGGTCTCTGGCGGCGGCAGTGGTCACGAGCCGCTGCATGGCGGCTTTGTTGGACGTGGAATGCTCGACGCCGCCTGCCCTGGCGCGGTGTTCACCTCGCCCACGCCCGACCAAATGTACGAGGCAGCCAAAGCTGTGAACGGCGGCGCCGGCGTGTTGTTCATTGTGAAGAACTACACCGGCGACGTGCTGAATTTTGAAATGGCTGCTGATCTCGCCCGCGCGGATGGCATCGCGGTGGAGAGTGTGATCACCAATGACGATGTCGCCGTCGAAGACTCGCTTTACACCGCTGGACGGCGCGGGGTGGGTGTCACTGTGCTGGTTGAAAAGATCGCTGGCGCAGCAGCCGAGCAGGGGCGCTCGCTCGCAGAAGTGGCGGATGTGGCGCGCAAGGTGAACGCGATGGGGCGCAGCATGGGCATGGCGCTCACCAGTTGCACTGTGCCGCACGCTGGCAAGCCCACCTTTGAACTGGGCGAGGATGAAATGGAGATCGGCATCGGCATCCACGGCGAGCCAGGTCGGCGCCGCGTGAAGCTGGCGAGCGCGGCGGAGATCGCCGAGATGCTTCTGCAGCCGATCCTTGGCGATCTGCCGTTCCAGACAGGTGACGAAGTGCTGGCGTTTGTCAACGGCATGGGCGGCACGCCGCTGATCGAGCTTTACATCATGTACAACGAGGTCGCCAAAATCCTGGCGGGGCGAGGCATCCACGTCGCGCGCAATCTGGTTGGCTCCTACATCACCTCGCTGGAGATGGCGGGCTGTTCCGTCACCCTGCTCAAGTTGGACGAGGAACTAAAGCAGCTCTGGGATGCCCCCGTGCACACGCCCGCGTTGCGCTGGGGGTGTTGAACCCACGCCGATTGCCTATGGCTGACATCACGCGAGACGCGATCCTGAACTGGCTAAACGCCTACGCCGCCGCTATCGAACAGCACAAGGACTTTCTCACCCAGCTTGACATGGCGATCGGCGACGGCGACCACGGCGCAAACATGCATCGCGGGATGCAGGCGGTGATCGCCCGCTTGTCCAGCACGGCGAATCAAGACATCGGTGCGATCCTCAAGACGGTCGCCATGACGCTGATCTCCACAGTGGGCGGCGCCAGCGGTCCGCTATACGGCTCGCTGTTTTTGCAAATGGCGACCACAATCGGCAACAAGACTGAGCTTTCCGCGCAGGAGTTCAGCGCTGCGCTGAAAAGCGGCATTGATAGCGTGATCGCGCGCGGCAAGGCGGCGCCTGGCGAGAAGACCATGATTGACGCGCTGCTGCCCGCCTTCGAGGCGCTGCATGCCGCCCTGCAGGCGGGCAAGCCCTTCGCAGAAGCCATGCGCGCCAGCGCGGAGGCGGCTGCCGCCGGACGTGACGCCACCATCCCTATGGTGGCGAAGAAGGGTCGCGCCAGTTACCTCGGCGAGCGCAGCGCCGGGCATTTAGACCCCGGCGCCACTTCCTCTGCTTTGCTCCTGCAGAGCGCCTTCGAGGCGCTGGCTTGATCATCATGGTGAGCCTGGTGATCGTGTCGCACAGCCACCAGGTGGCTGAAGGCGTGGCTGAGCTGGCACGAGAGATGGCGGGCGGCGCCCTGGAGGTTGTCGCCGCAGGAGGCGTGGACGCGCCCGAGGGCACGATCATCGGCACCGACGCGCTCAAAATCGCGCGCGCCATCGTGCAAGCCCACGCCGCCGCGCCAGACCGCCCAATCCTGGTGGTGATGGACCTGGGCAGCGCCGTGCTCAGCGCAGAAATGGCGCTGGAGCTGCTGGAGGCGCCTGTGCGTCAGCACGTGACGCTGTGCGATGCACCTCTGGTGGAGGGCGCAGTGGTCGCAGCCGCGCAGGCGCGCGCTGGAGCGGAACTGCCTCGAATTCTGGCGGAGATGCGCGCCGCCGGGAGCGGCAAGCTGAGCGACAGCACGCACGCTCCCCTCTCTTCTGAAGCATCCCCCCCGTTCCCACCCGCAGACGCATCTGGAGCAGCGCAGACTGCGCGTTTGCGCGTGCCCAACCAACTGGGTTTTCACGCGCGCCCTGCCGCGCGCATCGCGCAGGCGCTGGCGGGTTTGCAGGCAACGGTCACTGTGCGCAACCTGCGCGCCAACACGCCGCCTGCCGACGCGCGCAGCGTGAGCCGATTGCTGGCGCTCGGCGCGCGCCAGGGGGATGAGATCGAAGTGATGGCACAAGGTCCAGATGCCGCCGAAGCCATTGCCCGTTTGCGCGCGCTGGCAGAAGCCAACTTGGGCGACCCACTTGAACCTTCCGCCTCCCCAGCGCAGCACACGCCCGAAAGCCCACTTGAGATGCCTGCACCAGCAGGCGCGCTGCGCGGCGTCGCAGCTTCGCCAGGTGTGGCGGTTGGACGCGCGCGCTGGCTGCCCACCGCCGCCGACGCGCCAGGTGTGAGCGAGGGCGACGGGGCGTCCTCTGGCTCGATTACAGACCCACAACAGGAGGCGCTGCGGCTGGCGCAGGCGCTGCTGTCGGCGCGTCAATCGCTTCAGCAGTTGCGCGATCAGGCGCGGCAACGTGTGGGCGATGCGGCTGCTGCCATCTTCGATGCCCAGCTCGCCTGGCTAGAGGACCCAGAGTTCGCGGGCGCAATACGGGCGTACGTCCAACAAGGCAGTGCCGCGGCGGTGGCGGTCCGGCGCGTTGCTCAATTGCTGATGGAACGCCTGCGTACCGCCGAAGACACTTACACCCGCGAGCGCGCGGTGGATGTGCGCGACCTCGCCGCGCGCGTGATCGCGCACTTGACTGGCGCAGTGAATCGCGTGGACACCGACGCCCCAGGCGACGCAGTCTGGTGCGCGGATGAGTTCACACCCTCTCAGGTGGCGCAGGCGGACCCGCGGGCAGTGCGAGGTTTGTGCGCCATCCGCGGCGCGCAGACAGGACACGCCGCCATTCTGGCGCGCGCGCTTGGACTGCCAGCCGTGTTCGGGCTGGGCGACGCCCTCGCGTCGGTCGGCGAGGGTGAGCTGGTCGCGCTGGATGGCGCGGCAGGCTGGGTGCTGGTTGCGCCGTCCGAAGACCAGATGCGCCAGATCACGGCGGTGCAACAAGCGCAAGCCAGCCGCCAGGCGGCGGCACGGCAGGCTAGCCATGCGCCAGCAGTCACGCGTAGCGGCAAGCACGTCGAGGTGGCGGCGAACATCGGCAGCCTGGGGGACGCGCGCCGCGCAATGGAGCTGGGGGCAGATGGCGTGGGGCTGTTTCGCACCGAGTTCCTCTTCCTGCATCGCGCCGAGCCGCCGGATGAAGCGGGGCAAGTCGCTGCCTATCGCGCGGTGGCGGAAGTGTTGCAGGGGCGACCGCTCACCATCCGCACGCTCGACGTGGGGGGCGACAAGCCTCTACCCTGGTTGCGTCAGCCGCCAGAGGCGAACCCGTTCCTCGGCGTGCGGGGCGTGCGCTTGTGTCTGGCATATCCAGATGTCCTCCGCACACAACTGCGCGCCATCGCACAGGTTGCGCTGGATCATCCCGTGCGGGTGATGTTCCCGATGGTGAGCACAGTGGACGAATGGCGCGCGGCGCGCGCGATCTGGGATGAGGTGCGCGGCGTGGCGCAGGCTGAAGTAGGGATCATGGTCGAGGTGCCAGCCGCTGCCTTGCAGGCTGCCAGCTTCGCGCCAGAGGTGGATTTCTTCTCCATCGGCACAAATGACCTGACGCAATACGTCTTTGCTGCAGAGCGCGGCAACGCTGCGCTGGCACACTTGCAAGACGCTGCACATCCGACCATCCAGCGGTTGATCGGCGAAGTGTGCGAGGCGGCGCATCGTTGCGGCAGGTGGGTGGGCGTATGCGGCGAGCTGGCGGGCGATCCGCGCCACGTCGAAATGCTGCTCGCGCTGGGTGTGGATGAGCTGAGCGTGAATCCCGCGGCGGTTCCGCTGGTGAAGGCGGCGGTGCGAGGGTTTGCAGGTTAGGCGTCTTGGGTCGCGCAGGGCTATTTCAACGGCGCGCGACGGGGGGCGTCGCCGGGTCGGGGGTAGCGCGGAGGGGTAGGGCGCGCTTTGGCGATGGCGATCAGGGCGCGGCGCTCGTCGCGCCCTGGTAGCTGAACGGGGTGCGTGGTCGGTGGACTGCCGCCGAGCCGCTCAATCGCGCCGAGCGCTTGCTCGGTCTCTGCTGCGGCGTTGCTGCCCTTCATCGCAATGCACAATCCACCCACGCGCGCCAATGGCAGCAAATACTCCACCAGCGTGGGCAACGGCGCCACTGCGCGCGCGATCACCACGTCGTACTGTTCGCGGTGCGTTGGCAAGCGCGCGATGTCCTCGGCGCGCCCGTGCAGTGTGCGAATGCTGCTCAACCCCAGCGCCGCGATCACAGCTCGACAGAAGTCAAGCTTCTTGGCGGTGCCGTCCAGCAGCGTCACATCGAGCGCAGGCAACGCGATTTTGAGTGGGATGCCGGGCAGACCTGCGCCGCTGCCTACGTCCAGCAGGCGCACAGGCGATGGCGTCGTCTGCGTGCGCGGCTGGATCAGCGGCAGAGCTGAGAGCGAATCCAGAAAGTGCAGCGCCAGCACGTTCGCTGGGTCGGTGATGCGGGTGAGGTTGATGCGCGCGTTCCACTCGCGGAGCAGCGCATCGTATCGCACGAACTGCTCTGCCTGCGCGGGTGTGAGCGCAATTCCCATCTCGCTGGCAGCGCGGCGCACCTCTTCGGGGGTCATCGCATTTCCTCAAGGCGGCGCGCGATCTGGCTAAGCCCCACGCTGCCGAACCCCAGCGCATATAGCATCAGCGGCAACAACGCTGCCCAGATGCCCATCTGCAAGATGATTGCCAATGCCAAAGCGGCGTAGATCGCCAGCAGCAATTCTGCCCACATTGTCCAGTCGGGGCGGGTGAAGTAGCTGCGCACGGGACCTTTGGGCGTGCGGACGAAGTCGCCGCTGTGGTGTGTGTGTAGCGCGCCGCGCGCCAAGGCGACGGTGTTGGAGAACGACACGCCCACGCCGAGCAGGAGCGCGCCAGGCAAGTCGCGCAGGAAGTGTTTCAGCGGCAGTTGCTGCGCCCGATGTGCGGCAAACATCGCTGCCAGCGGGGCGAGCGTCAGCGCGCTGAGCGCGTTGAGCCACAGCGGCGGTGTGAAGCTTCGCGTCCATAGCGCGATCACGATCAGCGGTGTGGTGAGCGATGTGAGCCAAATCAACAGATGGACGAAGTAGCCGCTCAGGTGCATCAGCGCTCCCCAACGTTGCAGGGGGGAGATCGGTGCGCGCCAGAGAGCTGGCAACAGCTTGCGCAGCGTTTGCAACGCGCCGCGTGCCCATCGCCCTTGCTGTTGTTTGTAGCTCCACACGTCCAGGGGCAAGTCGCTGGGCGCGGATACGTCGCCGAGGTATACGCCGCGCCAACCAGCCAGTTGCGCGCGATAGCTCAAGTCGAGGTCTTCGGTGAGGGTGTCGCCTTGCCAGCCGCCCGCAGCCAGAATGCAAGCGCGCCGCCAGACGCCGCCGGCGCCGTTGAAGTTGATGAGCAAACCGCCGCAGCTCCTCGCAGGCTGTTCGATGTGAAAGTGCGCGTCCAGCATGAGCGCCTGGGCGCGCGTTAGAGGGCTGGCGTCTCGGTTCAGAAAGGTCCAGCGCGTCTGAACGAAGCCCACTCGCGGGTCGCGGAACGCGCCGTGATCCACGATGACCCGCCAGAGAAAATCGGGCGGCGGCACGAAGTCGGCGTCGAAGATGGCGATCAGCTCGCTCGACGTGTGCGCCAGACCCAACGCCAGCGCGCCCGCCTTGTAGCCGCTGCGGTGTGGGCGATGGAGCAGCGTGATGTCCACGCCTTGCGAGCGCATGTGCTGGGCAAGGCGCTGTGCGATGGTGGTGGTCTCGTCGGTGGAGTCGTCGAGCACCTGGATGTGCAGCTTTTCGCGCGGGTAGCGCAGGCGTGCCACAGCGCGGATCACCCGCTCGGCGCGATGGCGCTCGTTGTATAGCGGGATTTGCACGGTGACGTGCGGCAGTTCAGTCTGGTCAGGCAGGCAGGGAGGGGCGTCGCTGTGTCGCTGCCTGGTGAGAAGGTAGAGGGCGAGCAAAAAAGCTTGATGGGCGGCGTAAAACGCCAGCAGCGCGACGCAGGTTGCGTGAACGATGATGACGACTTCCATGCGTAACACGTCGCCGCCTGGTCACCCGTGATGAGCGCGAGATGGCGAGAGGTGGCTAGATGTCCAGCGAGCTTAGGAAATCCTTGAACGCGCCCAGGTCTTCGTCGTCGTCTTTGGATTTGGAGGAGGTCTGCGACTCCTCGTCCGCGATCACGTGCGCGTAGTTATCCATGATCTCGTCTTCGACGAAGATGGGGCAATCCAGGCGCACAGCGATGGCGATGGCGTCGCTGGGGCGCGAGTCAATGCTCAACTCGCGGTTATCGCGGGTGCGCAGCACAAGGCGCGCGTAGAACGTGTCATCGCGCAGGTCGTTGACGACCACATAGCGCGCGGTGGCGCCAAGCGCTTGGATGATGTTGACGATGAGGTCGTGTGTGAGAGGGCGGGGCGCCTGCAAGCCGCGCAACTGAATGCGGATGGAGTCCGCCTCTGCAGGACCGATCCAGATGGAAAGGAACCGTTCGCGCTCCAGGTCTTTCAGAATCACGACGTGGCTTTGCCCCATCTGACCTGTGCGCACATCCTCTACTCTCACTTCGACCATCAGTACATCTCCTGAGTGACAGCTACTATAACTTCATTTTTTGTCCTCGTCGTCGTCGAGGTCGAGTGTGTTCAGAAACTCGTCGAACACGCTCAGGTCGTCCTCTTCGCGCTCAGCCTCGACTTCGGGCGGGATGATGGCTGCGGCTTGCATGACCTCTTCAGTTGCGTAGATGGGGCTGTCCACGCGCACGGCAAGGGCGATGGCGTCGCTAGGGCGCGCGTCCAGCTCGATCTCCCCTTCGCTGTCGCGCAGGTGGATAGTGGCGTAGAAGTGATTTTGACGCAGGTGCGTGATCACCACCTGTGTGACTTGTGCGCCCAGATGATGTGATACAATGTCTGCCAGTAGGTCGTGCGTCATTGGGCGGGGGGGCACGTTGCCGTTTAAGAAAGACGCAATGGCGTCGCCCTCTGGTCTGCCCACAAAGATCGGCAAACGCCGCACACCGTCCACCTCTTTCAAAATCACGACGTGAACCGGATTCATCAAGCTGACGCGGATGCTGCTTACCACCATCTCGACCAAGCGATCGGTTGACACTAAAACGATTATACTCACCCGCAACTCCGCAGCATGACGCACATCCTCGCAGAGCATGACTTCATGCGCGACTCCGACCTGGTGCTGCTGGTGGATGAGCGCGGCAATGAGTACGTGATTCGATTGCAGGTCGGCGGTCGCTTCGACACCAATCAAGGCTTTATCCGACACGATGACCTGATCGGCAAGCCGTGGGGGACAGTGGCGCTGTCCTCTACAGGTGCGCCTTTCCTGGTGGCGCGCCCCAGCACCGCCGACTTGATCCGCCACATCAAGCGCAGCTCACAGGTGATCTTCCCAAAGGACAGCGCCTACATCCTGATGCGATTGAACGTGAAACCTGGCGCGCGCGTGCTGGAAAGCGGCTGCGGAAGCGGCGGTTTGACGCTGGCGCTCGCCACTGCTGTCATGCCGCACGGTCGCGTTTACTCTCAAGAAATCCGCCAGGACTTCATCGAGCTGGCACAGCGCAACATGACGCGCGTCGGATTGCAGGACTACGTCACCTTCATTCACGGCGATGGGCGTGAGGGCTTTCAGGTGGACGCCCCCGTGGATGCTGTGTTTCTGGACATGCCGCAACCAGAGACGTGCGTGCATACTGCGCGCGCAGCGCTGAAAGAGGGTGGCTTCTTCGGCGCGCTGGTGCCCACCACGAATCAAGTCTCTAACCTGCTGCGCGCGTTAAACCAGGCGGCGTTTGGGCTGGTGGAGGTGGAAGAGATACTGCTACGACGCTATAAGCCAGTGCCCGACCGCTTGCGCCCACAAGACCGCATGATCGCGCACACTGGCTATCTCATCTTCGCTCGCGCGATGGAACGCCCCCTGCCCGCTGAGGGTGCTTCGCGTGATGCTGCGCTTGCCTCCAGTGGCGCTGATGACGATGAGGACGGCGCCTGACCAAAAGCGGTCAGCGCGGCTGGCTTCTCGCGCGCAGGCGGTCCGCAGCGATCACGCCCGCGACGACCACCACCACAATTGCCACGTCTCTCGCCATCCCCACCGTGCCCCGCAAGGGGTCGAAGTGCCGATCAAACAACGCTGCGCTCGCTTTGTCGAAGCGGCGCTGGCGCCGGAAATCAGAGAAGTCACTTCGCCGATCGTGCGCTTCATCGTCCTCCAGAGCCTCCAGAAATGAGCCACGGAATGGTTCGCCGCGGCCTTGCTCTGTAAGGATCGCGCTCGACAGCGCTGGCTGAGCGAGATTGACAGCCCAGTAGATTGCGGCAGCTGCAACCGCTATCACGCTCAGGATCACCAAAATGCGCTTCAACGTGTTCATCGTCTCACCTCTCTTTTTCGCTTATGCGCTTTGCTGGCGGAGGATGTAGCGCCGAATTGTGCTTGTGATCCAGCGCCAGTGCAGCCCGATGTGCACCGCCACGATGAGCAGCGTCAGATTCGCTGACAGGTCGTGCAGCCTGCGCCAGAGGAAGCTTTCCTGAACCGATATGCCCAGCAGGGGCAGCACGTTGTGAGAGATCGCGTAACCGCTGACAAATGCGGTTGTCATGGCTAACCATAGCCCCGTATCGAGCACAAAGTTAAGCCGTGAGCGATTCCAGCGATTGAGCAGCTTGCGCCCAACGCTGATGAGCCAATCCCACTGAAGCAGCACGTGCGTCACGAAGCCGGCGATTGCGGCGGTGGCTAACCACTCGTGAATTGCAATGCCCGTGAGCGCTGGCTGCATGAGCACGAGATAGGCGACAAAGATGGCTGAGTCAATCCATAGCCTGGTTTTCGCGTGAGTCTGCATCTTACGCCTCTCCTCTATGTGGGGTTGTATCCCTCTTTGGTGGAGAAACGATGGAGGCGGTTTGGATGCGGCGTGAAGGCACGGCGTCGTGCTGCGTCTGCTGTTGAGCTGGGCGTGTGGCTTGGTTGGAACTTTTGTGTGGGTCTTGCCGTCTTTCTCTGCAAGATGACAACCCGCTGTGAGGTGAATCTGTGCTATTCTGAAGTCGTGCCGCCCCGTTTCCGTTGCTGTGGTCGGTGCGGCTTCATCCAGTTGTTTATTCCTGTTGGCTGAATCCGATGCGTTTCTTCTGATAAGGGTTGGGTGTGCAAGTATGAGTAAAAAGTCACGTTTCACGCTGATGCGGCTAGCCCAAGCCGCCGTCCTGTTCCTTGCAGCTTGCGCGGGCGAATCCCCCACGCCAGAGCCAGTGGTAACCCCTCAAGTCACCATCCTGCTGCCGAGCGAGACAATTGTGGCGCCTGTCACGGTTGTGCCATCTCGAGACAATCCGTTGGTGGTGGACATCACCCCCACGCGCAGTGAGGAACTGCCGACCGATCAGCCGCTGCGCCTGGTCTTTGATCAACCGATGGACCGCGCTTCTGTGGAGCGTGCGCTGCGCGTGCTGAGCGACGATGGCAGCTCGGTTCAAGGCGCGTTGCGCTGGGAGAGCGACAATGCGGCGCTCTTCGTGCCCGCGGGCGGCTGGCAGCCCGCCTCGCGCTACGCCGTGACGCTGGGCAGCGAGGCGCGCAGCGCCAAAGGTGTGGCGTTGGCAAAGCCGCAGTCGTTTGTGGTGAACACCATCGGCAATCTGGCGGTGGCGCAAGCGTTGCCGATGGAGGGAGCGCAAGATGTGCGCGCCGACTCGCCGATCGTCGTTGTCTTCAACCGCCCTGTGGTGCCGCTGACGGCGCTGGCGGAGCAGGCAAATCTGCCGCAGCCGCTGGTGCTCTCGCCGCCAGTCGCGGGTAAGGGGGAATGGCTGAACACCAGCGTGTATGTCTTTCGCCCCAGCGAGCCGTTGCAGGCGGGTGCGCGCTACGAGGCGCGCGTGCGCGCTGGGCTGCGCGACACCACCGGCGCCGTGCTGGATGTGGACTATGGCTGGTCGTTCACAGTGGCGCAGCCGGTGGTGAAGCTGCTGTTGCCGTCTCCAGACACAACGGGTGTGGACGTGCGCGCCCCGATCAGCGTGACCTTCAGCCAGCCGATGGACCGCGCCTCTGCCCAGGCTGCGTTCACCATTGACCCGCCCGTGCGCGGCACGTTCCGCTGGGCGGAGGAGTCGCCTCCGCAGGAACAACCCCCCACGCCAGCCCCGCCAGAGGGGATGCCCGCACCGCTAGGCGAGGTGATGGCGTTTGTGCCAGAAGAAGATTACCAGCGCGGCGTGACGTATCGCGTCACTATAGGCACGGGCGCGCGCGCCAAAGTGGGCAGCGGCGCGCTGCGTGAGCCAGCCGCCACCAGCTTCACCGTCGTGCCGTTGCCGGCGGTGGTGAACACCGAACCTGCCGACGGCGCGGTGAACTATCCAGTGAGAACTGACCCCTTCTTCGAGTTCTCCAACGCGCGCGTGAGCATTCAGTTCAATGCGCCGATCTCCGAGAGCACCATCCTGCCAAACTTGAGCTTCGATCCGCCAGTCACCTTCACCAACGCCTTCAGCTACTACGACACGTATGCCAACACGTTCAACATCAGCCTTGACCTGCAGCCCTCCACCAACTACGTGATGCGCATCGGCGCGGATGTCACGGATCGCTACGGCGTGAAGCTGGGCAAAGAGACGGTGGTGCGCTTCCGCACAGGTCCGCTGCCGCCGATGCTCTCCATGCAAACCGCCGGCAGCATCGGCACCTACAGCACCCTGCGACCCACCCAAATGTTTGTCCGCTGGACGAACATCTCGCAGATTGACGCGCAGCTTGCGCAGCTTTCGCTGGAGGACTTTTACCGCCTCACCGGCGCGCCCGACGCTTACGCGGCGTTGCGCCAGTTCACGTTCAACGAACAAAACCTCGTGCGCCGCTGGAGCGTGCGCCTGAACGCGCGACTCAACGAGTCTGGCACGACGCTGCTCTCGCTCGACGCTCAGGGCGGCGTGTTGCCTACAGGTGTGTATCTGCTGGAGCTGAGCGCGCCCGAACTGACGCGCGCACAGGATTACCAAAACTTCCGACAACGCCATCTCCTCGTCGTCAGCAGCCTACACCTGACGTTGAAGCAAGGTGAACGCAACGCATTGGTTTGGGCAACCGAGCTGGGCAGTGGTCAGCCAGTCGCAGGTGTGAACATCGCCCTACGCGACGCCGACTTCAACCTGATCGGCGAAGCTACGACTTCGAGCGAAGCCGACCAGATCGGGCAGGCGCTCTTCACGCTGCCTGAGGGCTACACGCCTATGAAGCGGCTGTACGCCGTCGCCGGGCAGCCAGGCAGCGGCCTGTTTGCGATTGTCTCCAGCGACATGTCGAACGAGATCGAGCCGTTCCAATTCAACTTGGAGACGCGCTACAACTTCGAGCAAGCGTTCGCTTACCTGTACACCGACCGCCCGCTCTACCGCCCCGGTCAAACCGTCTTCTACAAGGGCATCGTTCGATTGGTCAACGACGCGCGCTACAGCCTGCTGCAAGACGGGCGCAGTGTCACGCTGCGCGTTCTGGACCCGATGGGTCAACAGCTTGCCGAGCAGCCGATTGCGCTGAGCGACAACGGCACGTTTAACGGCGAGTTCATGCTGGACAGCAGCGCCATGCCTGGCTACTACTCGCTGCAACTGTGCGTCGGGCGCTTCGGCAACAAGGACGCTCAGGCGGGCGATGAGCCTTGCGACTACTACGCTGCTGCTTTCCTGGTCGCGTCTTACCGCCCGCCAGAGTTCTCGGTTGCGCTCGCGCCAGAAAAGCCGGACTATCTGGAAGGTGAATCCATCCGAACGACGCTCTCGGCAAAGTATTTCTTCGGCGGCAACGTGTCCGATGCGCGCGTGCGCTGGACGCTGTTTGCCAGAGACTACATCTTTGACCGCTACACAGGACCTGGCAACTACAGCTTCTACGACTTTGCCGACGCGTTGGTGTCCCCGAATCGCTTTATGGAGATGCTGGCAGAGGGCGAGGGGCGCACGGATGCCGCTGGTGAATTGGTCATCACTGTGCCCGCCGACCTGAGCCGCCGCAAAGGCAGCGCGACGCTTGTGCTGGAGGCGTTGCTCACCGACCAGAGCGACCGCACCGTTGCCGCGCGCACAGAGGTGATCGTGCACAAGTCGCCGCTGTACTTCGGCGTGGCGACTGACCGCTACGTGTATCAGCCTGGCGAGTCCGTGACTGCTGACGTAATCGCGGTGGACTGGCAGGGGCAGCCATTGCCGAATGCCAGCGCGGAGATCGTGTTCAGCCGCCGCGAGTGGTTCAACGCGGTGGAAGAAGGTCCGAACGGAGCGTTCTACACCTCTGTTTTCAGCGATACGCCGATCTTCACCGCCACCGTGACGACTGACCTCTCCGGCAAGGCAACCGTCAGCTTCGACCCACCCGCCGGCGGCGAGTACGTGGCGCGCATAGCCAACGCGAGCACAATGTTCTTCGTCTCGTCCATGCGCTACGTGCCCTGGCGCGTGGAGAACAACGACCGCATCGAGCTGAAGCTGGACAAGTCCGCTTACGAGGTGGGCGAGGTGGCGCGCGTGCTGGTGCCTGCGCCCTTCGAGGGACCGCTGTCCGCGCTGCTGACGGTTGAGCGCGGCAACTTCCTGCTGCGCCGCACCATCCAACTGAACAGCAACAGCGACGTGTTGGAGATCCCCATCGAGCCAGCCTTCGCCCCGAACGCCTTTGTCTCGGTGCTGCTGGTGAAAGGCGTGCGCGGATCGGACGACCTGCCCGCCTTTCGGCTGGGCTATGCCGGCTTCACCGTGAACCCCCGCGAGTTCGCGCTGAACGTGCAGATCACCTCCGACCGCACCACCTACGCCCCCCGCGATCAGGTCACCTACGACATCCGTGTGACTGACGCCCAGGGGCAACCTGTGCAGGCGGAGCTTTCGCTCGCCCTGGTGGACAAAGCCGTGCTGAGCTTGCTGGAGCCGCAGGTCAAGCCGATCCTGGACGCCTTCTACGGCGCGCGCGCGTTGAGCGTGCGCACGGCGGATACCCTCAGCGTGAATGTGGATCGCGTCACACAGCGCGCCATGGCAGTAGCCGAAGCGAAGGGTGGCGGTGGCGGTGGGGATGGCGACGCGCCGCTCGTTCGACGCGATTTCCGCGACACCGCCGCCTGGCGCGCCGTGATCAGCACAGGACCTGACGGGCGCGCGCAGGTGAGCCTGGCGTTGCCCGACAATCTCACCACGTGGGTGCTCGACGTGAAAGCCGTGACCCCTGCCACGCAGGTGGGCGAGGGCACGCATGAGGTCATCTCCACCAAGCCCGTGCTGATCCGCCCAGTGGTGCCGCGCTTCTTCGTCGCTGGCGATACGCTCACCATCGGCGCGGTGGTGAACAACAACACCGACGCCGAGATCACCGCGCAGGTCGGGCTGGTCTCCACCAACTTGCTGCTAGTGGGCGGACAGGCGATTCAGCAAGTGCGCGTGCCTGCAAAAGGCACGGCGCGGGCAGACTGGCAGGTGCAGGTGCAGAGCGCCGCCCTCAGCCAGATCACCTTCACCGTGCGCGGCGATGGCTTCTTCGACAGCGCCGAACCCGGTCTGCGCCTGGCGGACGGCGAGGGCATCCCCATTTTGCGTTACGCGGCGCCGGAGACCATCGGCACAGCGGGCGATCTCTCCACTGCGGAAAGCCGCATCGAGCAGATCGCCATCCCGCCGCGCCTGCGCGACGCGCAAGCGGATTTGTCTGTGCGCGTGGAGAGCGGACTTGGCGCGCTGGCGCTCAGCGGTGCGCGCGCGCTGGAGGCATCTGCCGATGAAAGCGTGCATTGGGCGGCGTCGCGTCTGCTTGTGGAGCTGGCGCTGGCGCGCGCGAGCAACCAGCTACCAGATGGACAGGCGGTCAGCACTGCCCTGCAGCGCATCCGCACGGCGCAACGTTTCGATGGCGGCTGGGGCTGGTGGCTTGAGGAAGCGCACCCCAGCCCCTCCGTCACCGCTTATGTGATGGTGGCGCTGGGCGAAGCCCTGCGGCAGGGCGCGACAACAGAGGCGCTGGTGGGCGATATGCTGCGCCGCGCGGCGGAGTATCTCAACCGCGAGCTGCAAAATCTGCAACCGTTTGCCGTAGATGCAGATGCGGCGGTATGGTATGCGTTTGCGTTGGGCTACACCCCCGCACCAGCGGACTGGGCGCTGCCCCTCTTGTTCGACCGGCGTGAAAACCTCACCTATGCCTCTCACGCGCTGCTGGCGCTGGCGCTGGCGCGCCAACGCGCCGACGACCCGCGCGTGCAGACGCTGCTCTCCGATTTGCGCAGCGCAGCGATCACCAGCGCAACTGGCATGTTCTGGCAGGAGCGCAAACCCAATTACTTCCTGTTCGACAGCAACACGCGCACCACATCGCTGGCGCTGCTGTCGTTGTCGCGGTTAAGCCCGCAGGACGCGCTGCTCAGCAGCGTCGTGCGTTGGCTGATAGCGGCGCGCCGCACCGATGCCTGGGAGACAACGCAGGAGACTGCCTGGGCGCTGATGGCGCTGGCGGAGTGGGCACAAGCGACTGGTGAGCCGCGCAGCCGCTTCGATTGGCGCGTCTCGTTCAACAATCGCCCGCTGCTGAGCGGCACGGCAAGCCCGCAAGGCGAATCGCAGCTTGGGCGCGTGGGCAGCGCGGAGATCGCCCGCGAAGGGGTGAACGAGCTGCGCATCGAGCGCGGCACAGGCGAAGGGCGGTTGTTCTACACCGCGCATCTGCGGCTGTTCGTCCCCGCGGAGTCCGCGCCAGCGGTGAATCGAGGCATCTTCGTTGCCCGCAAGTATGAGGACGCCAGTTGCATGCCTGAGCCAGAAAAACCCTGCCCAGCGCTGGAAAGCGCCCGCATCGGTCAGATGGTGCGTGTGCGGCTGACAGTAGTGGCGCCCACCGACCTGCACTTCGTGCGCGTGACCGACTACCTGCCAGCAGGCGCAGAACCAATTGACCCCGCGTTGCGCACCGCGCCAGGACAAACGCCACCGCCAGACGTGTTCCCCCTGTTCAGGTATGGCTGGTGGTGGAGCTGGTTCAGCAGCAGCCGCGTCTATGATGATCGCGTCTCGTTCTTCGCCACTTTCCTGCCGGCGGGCGCATATGAACTGACGTATCTGTTCAACCCTTCGCTGGTAGGGCGCTATCAAGTGATCCCCGCCAGCGCCGAACAGGAGTATTTCCCCGAAGTCTTCGGGCGCAGTGCAGGCAGTGCATTTGAAATTGTGCGATAAGCCTGTTGACTTGCGCAGCGGTGTGTGCTGGCAAGGTGCAAACCTCCCGCCTTGCTAGCGCAGACCTGCAACTCTGTCCGCGGGGCGCTCGAAAGATGACAGCGCGCTGGAGGGGCGGAGCGCCAAAGCGAGGGGCTGCCTGGGGCGTATACAATGCTCCATCACATGCAGCACACACTTGACGCGCCAGCCGACGAGGGGCTGCTCGACGCTTCTGCTTCGGACGCTCAGCGCCCTGCTTTGAGCTACCTGCGAAAGTTACAAGGGGTGGTGCGCGCTGCCTCGCTGGCGACCTCGCTGCTGGTGGTGGCGTTGCCTATTTACGCAGGCAACTTCGGCGCCAGCGGCTTGGAGAAAGGCTTGCTCTTCTCCATCCCCGCTTTCATGATGGCGATCTCGCGCCCCGTGATCGGCAAAAGCATGGATCGCTTCGGGCGCAAGCCGTTCCTGGTCGCCAGCGTGGCGTTGATGTTCATCGCCATGGTGCTGTTTGCATTGGCGCGGACGTTCACACTGCGCGGGTTTGGCGTCATCATCGTGTTTGATGCGGCGACGGCGGTGAACATGCTCTTTGCCGCGCGCACAGTGCAGGGCTTCGCGTTGGGCACGATGCTGCTGGCATCCTACACCATCACGGGTGACCTGGCGCGCACCACGCGGCGCGGCTCCAGCTTCGGCTACACTGAAGAAGCGCAATATCGCGGCGGTGTGATCGGCGGGCTGATCGCCATCCCAGCGCTGTTGCTGTTTGGCTTCAACCTGGAGGGTCAGCTTCACATCACAGAGGATGTCTGGTCGCTCATCTTCTCCATCTTTGCCGTGAGCGCGTTGCTGGGCGTCTGGCGCGCAATCCGCGATGTGCCAGAGACGCGCCAGTGGGCGCTGAGCGAGTCGGAGCAGCCCATCCATCTCCAGCGGATTGACCCACAGCTCTACGTGCTGATGGGGATCGTGGTGCTGACGATGGCTTCTTCGTACGGCTTGGCGCCGTTCATCTTGATTTACATCCAGGAGCACCTCACCAGCAATCTGCTGTTGATCGGCTTGGCGTATGTGCCTGCGGCGTTGATCTGGGCTTTTTTGCCTTCTCGGTTGGGTCGCCTCGCTGATCGGGTCGGTCGGCGCGCGCCGATTGTGGTCGGCTTAACCACCAGCGGCGTCTTCTCGCTCACCATCCCCTTCTTGAGCATGTTGTTCCCCAACCCGCTCATGGCGGTGGCGGCGCTGGCGCTGTTTGCCACGTTGGAGGCGGCGTGTTACTCAGCGGCGGTGCCGGCGGAGCAGGCGATGGTGGCGGACATGACCGGCGGTGGTCAGCGCGGCGCAGGCTTCGGGCTGTACACGCTGGCGCAGTCGCTCGGTCAAGTGATTGGACCGCTGGTGATGGGCTTGCTGTACGATCAGCACCATTCCGGTCCGTTCCTTGCGAATGCGGTCATCCTGACCATCGGCAGCTTAATGGTTTGGCTGCTGTTGCGGGAGCGCCCTCGCCGCGCAAGGGCGTGACGCGCGAGGTATGTCTGCGCACATCGGGTATTGCTACGACCCTATTTTCCTGGAGCACGACGCGCCTGGTCATCCAGAGAACCGCCGTCGGCTGGAGGCGATCCTCACCCGCCTGCGTCAAAGCGACGTGTGGGGGCAACTGCGCGCTTTGGAGTTTGCGCCCGCCGACTTCGAGACGCTCACTGCGCTGCACGACCCACGTTATGTCTCTCAGGTGTATCTGCTCGCGGAGCGCGGCGGCGGCTGGCTCAACCCCGACACGTACCTGAACCGCGCCTCTTTCCAGGCGGCGGCAAGCGCAGTGGGCGCTAGCATCGCGGCAGCGCGCGCCGTGATGACGGGTCAGATGCGGCGCGCCTTTGCGCTCGTGCGCCCACCAGGGCACCATGCCTTCGCGCGTCATGGCGAGGGGTTCTGTTTGTTCAACAACGTCGCCTTCGCGGCGAAGTGCGCGCTGGGCGACCTCGACGCTGAACCCGATGGCGCATGGTCGCCTTCGGCGCAGCGCAATCATCGTCACGCGCAACCGCAGCGGGCGATGATCGTGGATTTTGATGTGCATCACGGCAACGGCACGCAAGACATCTTCTATGACGACCCTCGCGTGCTGTATGTCTCCACGCATGAATACGGCTGGATGATGTACCCGGGCAGCGGCGGCATTCACGAGCGCGGGCGCGGCGAAGCCGCGGGCACCACGCTCAACATCCCCCTGCCGCCTGGTGTGGGCGACTTCGGCTATGCCCGCGTGTTCGATGAGCTGGTCGCGCCGGCAGCCTTCCGCTTCCGACCCGACGTGGTGCTGGTGTCGGCGGGCTTCGACGCCCACTGGCGTGACCCGCTGGCGCACATGAACCTCTCGCTGAGCGGCTTTGCGCGCATCGCGCGATTGCTGCGCAGCTTAAGCGACGCCTTGTGCGAGGGGCGCATCGTGGTCATCCTGGAGGGCGGCTATGACCTGGACGCCCTCAGCTACGGCGTGCTCAACTTCTTCCGCATTTTGCTCGGCGAAGAAGATGTGGAAGACCCTTTAGGTCCTTCGCTGGAAGAAGAGCCGCCGATAGACGACGTGCTGAGGCAGATCAGCCGTTTGCATGAGCTGCGTTAGGGGTGCTCAGCAGCCTCTGAGGTGCGCTAGGCGTACAAGCCACGAGCCAGCTAGATATGAGTGCGCCAGGATTGCGCAAGCTGAAATGCGCTGCGATGAAGCAAGCGTCGCATGTCGCAAGGGAAACGATTTACTTGCTTGTGTCCTCCACGAAGATGAAGCTAATCGCGCTATGTGCGCTTCGCACGGCGAAGCTCGGCGAAGTTGTCTCGCAGATGCATCGCTGCGCGCACCACCATCGCCCCGATGGTGCTGGTTGGGTTGACAGCAGCGCTGGTGGGCAGATTGCTGCCGTCCATGATGTACAAGTTAGGTACTTCCCACGTCTGATGCCAGCGGTTGCACACGGATGTCTCTGGATCGTCACCGATGCGGCACGTGCCGAGTAAGTGCCACGCTGGTGGTGTGTAGTTCCCGTTTGGAGACTCAAAGCGATTCACCTTGACATCAAACGCGCCGATTGCATCCGCCAGGTCCATGGCGCGCGCAATGCCGAACTCCACAATCTTCCGGTCGTTGGGGTGCAGTCGGTATTGCACTTTTGGGGCAGCAATGCCGCTCGAATCAACCAGCGAATCAGACAGCGTGACTCGGTTCTCAGGAATAGGCAAGTCTTCTCCTACCACCAAAGCGCACAGCCCATGTGCGAAATGGCGCCTGAACCAGCGGTGATGTCCTTTACCCCACGGAGCAGCATTACCCGAGTGCGAACCCACAGACTGATAACCAGCACCATTCAGCCTTGCGATGTGGATGGTCAAACCGTTGATGAAGCCGCGATTTACATCAGTCTCAGCAAACTCAGCACACATCATCGCTGCAGAGACGATGCCTTTGTGCGAATCCAGAGGCTCATCCACCCACATTTCTACGATAGCTAGCCCATGGTGCATTAGGAAACGTCCCACCATGTCGTTAGAGTTTGCCAACCCGTTTGGAAAGCGGTTAGACTTAGAGTTGAGCAACAGACGCGGGGTGCCGATGCCATTGCAAGCCAGGATGACTACATCTGCCTCTTGAAGATGACGCGTACCTGTGTTGAGGTCCACATAGACGACACCTTTGGCACGACCGGCGCGGTCAATTTCTACACGCTCCACACGGGCATAAGTGCGCAGCTCAGCTCCCGCCTTGATTGCCTTGGGCCAATGGGTCACCTGCATGTCTGCTAGTGAACCACGATTGCAGCCGCTCTGACAGTTCCCGCAATTGTTGCAGGCAGGTCGGCTGTCGTAATCTTCGGCGAGAATTGCACAAGGCATGGGCCACCAATGCCAACCCAGCTTGTTGAATCCACGCGCTGCAACTCGACCAAGAGGTCCGTGAGGCAGGGGACCAGTCTGAAAGGCTTCCTGCGGCGGCATAGCTGGATCTCCATACCAGCCGCTGACGCCTACATCGCGGTCATTGATGGCGTAGTAAGGAGCAAGCTCCTCATAGGTGAATGGCCAATCGGGCGCGTAACCATGTTCTGTGCCTTTGCGAAAGTCAGAAGGACGAAAGCGAGGCCAGGTGGCTGTGTAATGAACAGTAGAACCACCAACCCCGTTCCACATCAACGGATTCTCATCTTGTGTGTCAATTGGGTAATCTTCAGGGCGGCGTCGCGTATTAGCAGCAGTAGACCAATTCGTCATGCGCTGCCACTCCCAATCGGGACTGGTATGAGGATGATCTTCAGGACGTGTCCATCCTCCTTGCTCCAGGCAAACGACGCGCAAGCCGGCTTCCGCAAGAATTTTCGTGGCAGCGGCGCCGCCCATGCCTGATCCGACCACAACGACGTCTGCTCGATCTGTCTTGCTCATAGCTACTCACCTAACTAAAACCTCAATGTTCTCGACATCAGAATCAGTGATGCGATTGCGATGGATAGCGCGGTAAACCGCTGAGCATCTCGTCTAGGGACGAAGTGTCCACGCGCGACACATCTTCGGTCTTCTTGTAGAAGCCTCTTTGATGGCTAGGAGCGTCCAGCGCAGGATCGAAAGGTGGCATCGCATAGCCTCGTGGCTGGGGAGCGTCGTTGTATTCATAACCAAGCTGGCGGATGGCGCGCACTACTAGGGGATGCTGATAATAGGCAAAGTAAGTGGCTGTACGGATGAATGCAAACAAGCCCGGATCCGTGCGCTCCAAACGACGCACTGCACGCACACGTTCCTGTGGCGAAAGCCGCGTAAAAGCACGCCTCTCAATTGAGAGGGTTGTCACGAGACGATCTATAGCATCCTCACTCTGGTGCGCACGTAACCGCTCAGCCAGTGCATGTTGCACTCCTACTTGAGAAGCTGGCGGAAAGAGTGAGTCTCCTGGTATCAAGACATCCACTAGGACATGAAGAGTCTCAGAAAGCTGCCAAACCTTTTGGGTCCTCTTCAAGGTCTCTCTGCTATGGTTGGTCATGGTCTTTCTCCTGAGGCTGCCTCCTTCTCAGATTCTTTGAGTGAGAATTGTTACTTTGTGCGCTTTCTCTTTGACGATCGCGTTGCTTTCTTTGGGAGCGTGGCGTTCGCGGATGTTCCCTCGAACACCTCATAGGGCGATGGAGTCGGCCATTGCGGCCAAAGAGGAACAAACATAATACCGCCCACGACCGCAAGTTGAACAGTCTCGTTGCCAGTGTTCCAAACTCGGTGAATTGTGTTTGGGCGATTGAAGATAGCGCAACCAGCGGAAAATTTGTAGCGCTTGCCGTCACTCTCAATCTCCCCTGAACCTCTAATCACGTAGTATACCTCTTCGCAGTTATGGCGATGTAGCGGCGAGTGGTGACCAGGGTCAATTTCCACTAATCCGAGGCAAAGGGTCTTCGCGTCGAAGCCAGTCTCGGGATAAATTAGCTTCAAGTCACGTACGCCACCGCCAGCTTGCTGCATGGGGGCGCCCTCCAGCACTTCGCGTGGATGAATGACAACTTTGTTGCGCTTGTTCATAGATTCTTAGTTATACCCTTTCTCAAGAAATTGAGGATTGTGGTGCTCTGGCAGTGCTGGTGTCTTAAAAAGCGCGAATCTCAGCGGCTGTTCTAAAATGCGTTTGCGATGAAGATCACAAACGTCCGATTCATTGCGTTGCGCCAACCACTCAGTCAGCCGCTTCAATTAGCTTGGGGAGCGATGCACTACCGCCCGTTCGGGCTTGTCGTTGTTGAGACAGATGCCGGCGTGCTTGGTGTTGGTGAAACGTCTGTGAACTTCCCATTGTGGGCTATCGTTGAGCGCAAAGCCACCATTGAACAAGGTCTAAAGCCCTTGCTGATTGGCGAGGATCCGTTAAACATCGAGAGCATCTGGCACAAGATGTATCGTGCATTTGCGAAGCTCGGCGTGCTTTGGGGCAAAGGGGCAGTGATGTCAGCCATCGGCGGTATAGATATTGCCCTCTGGGACCTCGTGGGGAAGATCAACAATAAGCCCGCCTATGCACTCCTGGGCGGCACGGGGCCAGCACGTGTACCACTGTATGCCACTGGACTTGATCCTGCCAACCTGGCTGACAGTGCACGTGCGTTTGTGGATCGCGGTTACCGCGCGGTGAAAGTGCGTATCGGATTCAACGAGACGCTCGACATCGAGAACGTGGGGAAAGCGCGTCGCGCCATCGGCGACAATGCAGACCTTCTGGTTGACGCCAACATGGCTTATGACTTGGAAAGTGCGATGCGCGTGGCGGCTGCACTTGAAGCATATCAAGTCTACTGGCTGGAAGAGCCGCTCATGGCAGACGATCTGGAAGGCTATCGCATACTCAAGCAACACACTAGCATTCCCCTAGCAGCAGGGGAGAATCAATTCGACACCACTGATGCACTAGTGCTGTTGAACACAGGAGCGATCCAGTACTTCATGCCTGACCCAACACGCGCTGGAGGACTAAGCGAGACACGCCGCATGTGCCAGGTTGCACGTGTGCGGGGCGTAACATACTCTCCGCACCACTATGGTTCCGACGTTGGATTTGCCGCTGCACTTCACTTGATCGCGGCGATTCCAGGAGCCTGTTACATGCTGCGCGATGTCTCTAATGCACCACTGCGTGAATCCATCCTGCGTAAACCGATCGTGATAGCAGACGGTTACGCGCACACCCCAGATGCTCCAGGACTGGGTGTCGAACTAGACTGGGATGCTGTTCGCGCTCATGAAGTGCATCCGCACAGCATTGCCTAGCTCTACGGGCATCCATCGCGCATACAGCCGTGCGAATCGCCTACCCAAAAATCTCGAGGTAGTGCATAATAACATTTGCTATCCCAGAAACCCTATCCAATCACAGAGAGGTATCGATCATGGAGGAAAGGAACAACTTAAGGCGTTCGCTGCTAATTAGCAGCACAATTGCACTCGCTATCACCATCAGCGCGTGCGCTGCACCAGCAGCGACTACCGTGCGCGAAGTAGAGGTGACGCGAGAAGTTGTCCGTGAAGTTGAAGTCACTCGCGAAGTTGAAGTGGCTGTCACCGTTGCTCCTGAGGAAGCTGCACCCAAGCCCTTCGAGGGACAATCTATCAACGTCTTGACAATTCAGCCACATGCTGTTGCGACGCGCTCGCTAGCGAAGTGGTTCGAGGAGGAGACGGGTGCGCGGGTCCAAGTTCTCGTGGTTCCGTACGCTAACATCACCGAGAAGACCATTCTTGATGTGGTGTCTGGCGCGGGCGAGTATGACGTGGTTGAGATATGGTACCCCATGCTCGGACAGCTAGTAGCGAGCGGTGCGCTGGAAGACTTGACCCAGTGGTGGGAAGAGAACAAAGAAGCGTTGCAGTTCGATGACTTCGTGCCATCTATCGCTGAGCCGTACACAGTGATAGACGAGAAACGCTGGGCAATACCCTACGACGGAGATACTCACTTGCTCTTCTACAACCGCGAGTTGTTAGAGAAGTATGGCTTGAAGCCCCCCACAACGTGGGCGGAATATCGCGAAGTCTGTAAGACGATAACTGAACAAGGCAAGTCAGAAGGCATCTATGGTTGCGCCATCATGGGAGCCAAGGTGCCAATCATTCTGCTGTCCACGTTCATCAATCGTCTGCAAGGCTATGGCGCTAGCTTCTTTGACGCAGATGGCAACCCCACGATTAACAGCCCAGAAGCTGTAGCTGCGCTGGAGGAGCTGGTTGCTCAACTTCCCTACGCGCTGCCTGACCCGAAGGCGGTTGCTTTCGACGAAGCGCTGGCTGGCTTTACGACTGGCAAGGTGGGCATGGTGGAATTCTGGACCGATCTCGGTCAGATGAGTGACAACCCAGAACAATCTACCATCATGGGTAAATGGGGGGCTGTGCCGATGCCCAAGGGTGAAGGTCCGAATGCTGCCAGCCGCCCCGCGCTCAATGCTGGATTCGCGTTGGGTGTTTCGCCGCTAGCGCAGAACAAGCCGTTGGCTTATGAGTTTCTGAAGTTTGTTGCTCGTCCAGACATCAATGTGCGCGTCAATACCATCGTAGGAGGACTAGATCCAACGCGTAAGTCCACTTTCGATAACGAGGCATACCGCAAGCATGTCACGCCAGAGCTGGCTGACGCAGCGAAAGCAGCTCTGAGCGGTGCGTTCGCTTGGCCGACAAACGCAAAGTGGCCAGAGATGCAGGATGTGCTCACTGAGAACGTGGCTGAAGCGCTGGCTGGCACCAAGACGCCTAAGCAAGCACTCGACGATACTCAGTCGAGGTGGCTGGCGATTTTAGGCAAGTGAACTCTGTGCGCTCATAAGGAGTGGAGCCTGAGACCTGCCGAGTGGCTCAGGCTCCATTTCTCCAGCTTTGACCCCAATGAATGCTCTTCGCCGTCAGCACCAGCGCGAAATCTGGTGGATGGTTGCTCCTGCAGTCTTAACGTTGCTCATCTTTTCGCTTTATCCGCTGGTTTACTCGCTCGCCTTGAGCACTACAGAGTCGCAACTAGCGCGGCCCTTCCGTGAGTTTGTGGCGCTGAAGAATTACGCCGACGCAGTGAGAGATGAGTTGTTCCGTAGCTCACTCGCAATCATGTTCATTTATGCGATCTGTGTCACTGTTGTCGAGACAGTTATCGGGTTTGGATTGGCTTTATTACTGAATCGTGACAGCGGACCTGCGCACTTTGCACGGACGCTCGGCCTGTTGCCATTTATCACTCCTCCAGTTGCCATTGCTGCGATCTGGCGGTTGATCTATGACCCGTCTTCAGGCATGCTCAATCACTATCTCGTGCGTGCTGGCATCCTCGAAAGTAATGTTGCATTCCTCGGTATCCCCGGACTTGCGTTAGCATCCGTGATGATTGTGGACATCTGGCAGTGGACACCATTTGTCTTTTTGCTCTCTTTGGCTGTGCTGGCTGGGTTGCCGCACGAACCATACGAAGCTGCATCAGTAGATGGAGCGAATAGCTGGCAACAGTTTATTCACATCACGCTACCTCTGTGTCTTCCCGGGATACTGGTTATCGCCATCCTGCGATTGATCAGCGCGATGAAGGTCTTCGACCTAATATTTATGCTCACGTTTGGCGGGCCGGGATCGTCCACTCAGGTAGCTTCGTTTTTTATCTACAAGGTAGCCTTTCAGCAATTCAAGACAGGCTACGCTTCCGCTATGACCATCATCGTCGTTGTGCTGCTATCCGTTCTGGTGACGTCGCTCATAGCAGTGTATCAGCGAGTGCGGGCGAGGTACGGACTATGACTGAACAGGCGATCACTTCATCCTTTCACTCCAGAACGGTGAGGCACATCAGGCTGTCGCGTTTAGCAGCACATCTGTTGCGGTGGCTGGTGGTCACACTGTTGCTGGCATTTACACTTATCCCTCTGCTTTATATGGTGACGACTTCCTTGAAGTCACCCATCGAGATTCGCATCTCTGGGAGCATCCTCCCCGCGGAGGGCATCTTCTTCGTGAACTGGGAGCGTGCTTTCCGCAACGTGCCCATACCCCGCTATCTCTGGAACTCGCTTTCGGCGGGTCTGATGAGCACGGCGATGGTGCTCCTCGTTTCCATTCCAGCAAGCTACGCCATTGTGCGGTTTCGCGTTGGAGGGCGCCTATTGCCATCGTGGATTCTAGGCACTTATGTCGCACCGCCCATTGTGATCAGCGTGCCTGTGTTCATGCTGATGCGCTCGATCGGGTTGGTGGATCAGCCATTCGGACTTGCGCTTCTGCACATGGTTGCTAATTTGCCGGTTGCAACTTGGATGTTGATGGACTTCATCCGCCGCTTGCCTTCGGAAGTGGAGGAAGCGGCGCAGATAGACGGAGCCTCTCATTGGGGCGTGCTTCTGCGGATCGTTGTTCCTCTGATTACGCCTGGGCTGATTGCAACAGCAATCATCTGCTTTATTCTGTCGTGGAACGAGTTCCTTTTTGCACTCATCTTGACTTACAGTCTGCGCTCGCAAACTTTCCCGATCGGGATTTCTGAGTTCCAGGGCGAACACGGTCTGCAATTCGGAGAAATATCCGCTGCTGCGCTCACTGGCATTGTGCCAGTGTACGTGTTGGCAATGTTCTTCCAGCGTTACTTGATTCATGGACTAACGCGCGGCAGCATAAAATGACATGCGCGTAACTTGGCTGAGAAAGGAAGGTGATTTGCAGTGAAAGCAGCGCGATGGCATAACCAGCGCGACGTGCGCATCGAGGATGTGCCGGAATGTTCACCTAGACCTGGAGAGGTCAAACTCAAGGTGCATTATTGCGGCATTTGTGGCACTGACCTGCATGAATATCTTGAAGGTCCGATGTTCATCGCTAAGGACCCGCATCCTCTCACGGGTTACGGCGCACCAGTGATCATTGGGCACGAGTTTGCTGGCGAGATCATTGCTCTGGGCAAAGGCGTCACTGGCTGGTCTGTGGGCGACCGTGTCGCTCTGGAGGGATACCATGTCTGTCATACCTGTCACTATTGTCAGCGCCATGAATACAACCGCTGCGAACGGCTGGCATTTCATGGTTTCTCCGCTCCAGGTGGACTGGCAGAAACAGTGTGTGCACCTACATATCAACTTTATCCTCTTGACCCCCGCGTGAGCTGGGAAGCGTCTCCCCTCGTTGAGCCCACAGCGGTGGCTGTGCGCGCAGTGAACCATGTAAAGCCACTGCTGGGTGAACGTGCTCTTGTTGTTGGAGCAGGTCCTATCGGTCTGGCTGTCGTTCAGGTGTTGCGCGCTGCTGGGATCAGCCACATTGCTGTTGTTGAACCTGCGCGCAAGCGGCGCGAGATGGCACTTGCATTTGGCGCAACGATTGCGCTTGATCCGCGCAGCGACGATGTTGAGCAGGAAATCCGCAACTTCACCAAACAGCTCGGAGCAGACATTGCTTTTGAGTGCGGCGGCAATGATGCCGCTTATCAGACAGCGGTGCGCAACACCCGCAAAGGCGCGCGCATTTGTCTGGTCAGCCAGACCAACACGCCCTTCCGACTCTTTGTTAACGAAATCGGCTTCAATGAGCGTGTGTTGATCGGCACAGTGGCTTACTGTGGAGAGTTCGCAACCGCAATTCAGCTCATCGCGGAGGGCAAAGTGCGCGCAGACGAGATGATCACAGCCCGCATCAGCCTAGATCATCTCGTAGATGTTGGCTATCGAGAGCTGATGGAACATACCGATGACCACGTGAAGATCATCGTGTCTCCCTGGATGTGAAAGTGCTATGTCAACGATTGCAAACAATCCAATTTCCCTGCTTCCTGAGGTGAAAGCCTTCCTAGCGAAGCCTAAGCGCTTGTTCATCAACAACGCCTTTGTCGAGCCAATTTCAGGCAAGATGATGCCCACTGAAGACCCGGCAACGGGAGGCGTGCTTGCTCACATTCCTGCTGGAGACGCAGCAGATATTGATGCTGCCGTGCGCGCCGCGCGCGCGGCATTTGATGGTGAGTGGCGCGCCGTGTCCCCTGCCCAGCGCGCGGCGTGCATGTTTAAGTTGGCTGATTTAATCGAGCAGCACGCCGAAGAGTTCGCCGAGATCGAGTCGCTGGATGTGGGCAAGACGATCACCAGCGCCCGATCTATTGATGTGCCTTTTACTGTGTTCCTGTGGCGCTATTACGCGGGCTGGGCAACCAAGCTCTACGGCAAAACACTAGACCTGAGCCTGCCGCCTAGCGATACGTTCTTCTCCTACGTCCGCCGCGAGCCAATCGGCGTTGTAGGGTGCATTATCCCGTGGAACTATCCTTTGGCGCAGGTCTCTTTCAAGATCGCTCCTGCGCTGGCTGCGGGCTGCACAACAGTCGTGAAGCCTGCCGAACAGGCTTCGCTGGCGAACCTGCGTTTAGCTGAGCTGATTGTTGAAGCTGGATTCCCTCCAGGTGTGGTCAATATCGTCACCGGTCCGGGAGAGACAGCCGGAGCAGCGCTAGCGGAGCACCCTGACGTGAACAAAATTTCGTTCACTGGTTCGACACAGGTGGGCAAGCTCATCATGCAGGCTGCAGGACGCTCGAACTTGAAGCGGCTGACGCTGGAACTGGGAGGCAAGTCGCCAACAATCATCTTTGATGATGCGGACATGAGTGAGGCGATCCCGACTGCCGCAGCCGCCATCTTCAACAACAGCGGTCAGGTATGCAATGCAGGCTCTCGTCTGTACGTGCAACGCCGTTCATTCGACCGCGTTCTGGAGGGAGTGGCCGATTACGCGCAAAAGTTGCGCGTTGGCGTCGGCTTGGACGAGAGCACACAGATCGGTCCGCTGGTGACGAGCGAACAGAAAGCGCGAGTGTTATCCTACATCGAACAGGGGGTGCAAAGCGGTGCAAAGCTAGTCACGGGCGGACATGGCTTGTTTCGAGATGTGCCAGGCAATTTTGTCGCACCTTCCATCTTTGTCAACACCACTCCAGACATGTCTATCGTGCGCGAGGAGATATTCGGACCAGTGCTGGTCGCTGCGCCTTTCGATGACCCCGACGAGATCGCGCCAGTTGCAAATCAGACGCACTATGGGCTAGCAGCCACCATCTTCACCCGTGATATTAGCCGTGCGCACAAACTCGCCGCACGCTTGA
>FWWM01000566.1_pt1 | contig 123571 bp, 127 predicted proteins | sample 2228351 | NCBI WGS metagenome assembly FWWM01 (sample SAMEA103939774, study PRJEB20133) | metagenome
ACTGCCTTAAAGTCAAAGAAAGCAGCGCTTCTTAAGATGGAACCAAAGTTTTGGGGATCCTCAAGGCAATCAAGCATCACAATAGGGGATATGGTTTCTTTAGATAGAAAATCGTCAAAATCTTCATAAAGAAAAGATCGAATTTTAAGGGCAACCCCTTGATGCTGTCTATAACCTAAAAGCTGGGTTATTTCATCTCTACCGAGCCGTCTAAAGGAAATACGATTTTTTCTGATAAGCTCTAAAATATGCTCAATATCTTCTTCTTTTCTACAAAAAACAAACTCAACAACATCTCCTGGTCTATGCCTTATAAGTTCTTCACAAAGATGAATGCCAGAAATCCACATCATCTATAAGCTTTTCAATGGCTTTAACGTTTTTTCCAGTCTTACACCTGAAAGCCCTTATTATTGAGGCTACCTCTTCTATAGCGGATTCAAGACTATCATTTACCACCACAAAATCATACCAAAAGGCCTCTTCTACCTCTCTTCTTGCATCACTAAGCCTTACTTTGATAGCTTCCTCACTTTCGGTTCCCCTTTTACTGAGCCTTCTTTTAAGCTCTTCCCAAGAAGGAGGAAGAATAAAGATGGTTGTGCAATCATAAAAAGCCTTTACTTTCCTCGCTCCCTGAAAGTCTATATCAAGCACCACATCAAAACCCTCTTCAAGCCATTTATCAATCATGGTTTTGTCTGTGCCGTAGTAATTTCCATGAACCAGAGCCCACTCGAGAAACCTGCCCTCCTTTATGCCTTTGAGAAACTCATCTTTGGACACAAAAAAATAATCAACCCCATCTACTTCACCCTGTCTTGGATGTCTTGTGGTTGAAGAAACAGAAAACCTAAAACCTCCAACCCTTTTCTGAACTTCCTTCAAAATGGTTGTCTTTCCACAACCTGATGGAGCAGAAACTACAAAAAGGCTTCCTCTCATTTAAAGCTCTTCTGAAATTCGCTTCCTTTTAGAAGAAACTCCTTCTTCGTCCTTTTTACTGCCCGTAAGAAGGTTCAACTCTTTTACATCCTGATATTCAGCCATAAGCCTTTGAGCTATTGTCTCGGCCTGAACCCCACAAAGTATAACGTGGTTACTGTCAGTTATTATAATAGCCCTTGTTTTTCTTCCCATAGTGGCATCTATAAGGCGATTTTCCTTTTTAGCCTCTTCTTTAAGGCGTTTCATCGGTGCGGAAGAAGGTGAAACTATTGCAATTATTCTATTAACAACCACAGTGTTTCCAAAGCCAATGTTAAGAAGTTTAATATCCATAGCTCCCCCGATATCACCAAGATTTTTTGTCATTCAATATTTTGCACCTGTTCTTTCAATTTAGCAATTTCTGTTTTTAGCAAGACAATATTTTCCGAAACAACCAAGTCTGCAAGTTTAGAGCCCATAGTGGTGGCTTCTCTGTGCATCTCTTGAACAAGAAAATCGAGCTGTTTCCCATCTGCCATATTCTTTTCGTCAAAAATAAGCTCACTAAAGCGTTCAATATGAGCCCTAAGTCTTACAATCTCTTCGGTTATATCGATTCTATCTGCAATTAGAGCAACTTCCTGAAGAATAAGATGCTCATCCAGAACAATAGAAGCATCCTCCAGAACCTTCTTCATTTTTTCTTTGATTCGCTCTCCCAGGGAGCTACTTATTTCATCCCTTCTTGATTCAATCGCAAGAACCAAACTCTTCATATTCTCCAGGATTCGCTCGAAAACCCTAAGAAGGGATCTTCCCTCTTTAGCTTTTACTTCGTTAAGCCTTTCAATAGCCTCCTGACAGGCCTTAAGAATAACGGGACAGCTCTTTTCCGCCAATTCGCCATTTTCCTGGCTAAGCATTTCAAAAGAAAGGTGATCGTAGATATAAGGAATAAGAAGAATATCTTTGAATTCCGGAGGTTTTGCATCAGGAAGAACTCTAGAAAGTTCTCTTAGCTGATACCAATAGGATTTTACCGCTTCTTCATTGATAGGAGGAAATCTCCCCATTTTCTTTTCGCTTTCAACAACAACAGTAAGATCAATCCTTCCCCTCCTTATCATTTTTTTTACAAGGCTTCTCAGGGGTTCCTCGCATTGAAAAAAATTTCTTGGAAGTTTCAAATTCAAATCAAGATATCTGCTGTTGAGGGATCTTACAGTGACCCCTACAGTGTAACCACCTTCAGATAAGATGTGCGTGACGAAACCTGTCATGCTTAAAATCATATTCGAAAACTCCTGAAGTTAACGCCTTACAGCTTTAAGTTTTTTTCTTAGAACCCCAAGAAAATGGATAAGCAAAGGATCCCGATAATCGGGATAAGTCCATTCAAGAGGACGATAAGCTCCTTTCTTGTAAATAAGCGTAAGATCCCCATAGATGCCACTTCCAAGATAAATCCGATGAGTATAATTCTTCCCGGTGGCAAGCACCAGCCTTTCCTCCGATAAAAGGCCAGGATCAAGATTTACCCTTCTTTTCCCCTCGAAAGATAGCTTTTCTTCTATTTCGTTGGTTAAAAGCTTTATGGTAACTAAATCTTCAGGCTCTATTAGCTCATGAAAGGTTACATAGATCCTGTAAATAGGACTTCCCATTTCATCTTCGTAATAGGAAGTTTCAGAAAAAATCCTTGGACAGGTAGCAAAATCAATAGCCCCAAAATGGCGATTTAAATAACCTAAAGCCTTTTTCAAAAAGCTGTAATCAACAAAAAGGATCCCAAGAAATAACTTAGCTTTTTGGGGAAAGGTGGGCTTACTCATAGGTAAGTAGATTTCTCTACTATCTTTTTCAATTCTTCCTGGCTTATGGTGGCTATTCCCACCTCACCCACAACATAGCCCGCTGCAAAATTTGCAAGGTAGGAAGCCTCTAAAACAGAAAGCCCCGAGGCTATCCCAAGGGAAAGAGTGGCAACTACTGTATCGCCTGCTCCCGTTACATCAAAAACCTTCTTGGCAACAGCAGGAACATGGACGGGATCCTTGCCCCTTTCAAAAAGACTCATGCCTTTAGATCCTCTTGTTATAAGAAGATAACGGCAGTTTAGCTCTTCCAGGATTCTTTTGCTAACTTCAATAAGATGACCATCACTGTTAGAAACCTCCCAAAGGTCTTCCCTTGTAAAGCCTGCCATCTGAGAAGCTTCAAGATTATTCGGGGCAAGAAGAGTAACATCCTTGTAAAGAGATTTGTTTGAGACCTTAGGATCTACTATAAGGGGAATGCCAAGTTTGTTAGAAAGCCCCTTTAAAAGACCCATCACTTTTTCATCAATAACACCCTTGGCATAGTCAGAAACAACAATAATATGAAAATCTTCCAAAGAGTTCAAAAGTGGCTCTATTTTATGAAAATCTCTATCGTTAAGCTTCTTTTTTACTTCTTTATCAAACCTCACCACCTGCTGGCTATGGGCAATAACTCTTGTTTTTACAGTTGTTGGAATCTCCTGAGAAACCACAACGCCTTCTCTATTTATTCCCTTCTCATCAAGAAGACCCAGAACAATCTCGCCTTCTTTGTCTTTCCCAATCCTTCCTATAATGGATACCTTTCCCCCCAGAGTTACTATATTGTGAGCCACATTAGAGGCACCACCAAGCTGATAGGTCTCCTTTTTGATATCAACAACAGGCACAGGAGCTTCCGGAGAAATCCTATTCACAACACCCCACAGGAACACATCAAGGATGATATCTCCAATCACCAGCACCTTAATGTCTTTAAATCTTTCAAGGGCAGAGACCAATCTGGAGATGTCAAGGCTCATAAGGCTTTGCCTCATCTATGAGCATAATAGGAATACCATCCCTTATTTCGTAGAAAAGCTTGCAATCTTCACAAACAAGACCACCTCTTGTTTCATCAAGACTAACAGCATGTTTGCATTTAGGACACACAAGAATTTCCAAAAGCTCTTTTTTAATCATGCCTTTCCCCCTATCTCATGAGCTGGAAAGCCATATCCCTTAATGTTCCAACCAAAAATATTTGCAAGAAATAAAGCACCAAAATCACTATAATGGGCGAAAAGTCTATAGGTCCAAAATTGATAGGAAGGCGTCTCCTTATAAAGTTAAGAACCGGATCGGTTATTGCGTATAAAGTCCTTACAATGGGATTATAGGGATCTGGATTAACCCAGGAAAGAAGTGCCCTTATTATGACTATCCAAAGATAGATATTCAAAAGAAGCCCTAAAACAACAGAAAGTGCCTCAAGAAATCTTCCCAAAACAAACATATCCTTAGCCTCTCAGAGTAAAAAATTAACTCACCAGTTCAGCCTATATATTTAGGCTTTTGCTGTCAATCCCTTTAACCTCTCGCCGAATCCACTTATAAGAATGCCAGTGGCAATAAGAAAAAGGCTAAATATTTTGCTGACTTCTGGATATTCTTTAAGAAAAATAGCTGCCAAAATAGTAGCTCCAACAGGTTCTCCAAGGGTAAAAAGAGAAACCATGTAGGCAGGAAAATATTTAAGAGACCAGTTTATAAGGGAATGGCCAATAAACTGAGGGATAAGCCCTATCAGCAGGATAATTAAAAGAGTCCTTTCCGATAATTTCCAGAAGGAGATGGAAAAGGCAAAGCAAAAGAGCAAAAGCACCACAAAAGCTGCCAAATAGACGTAAAAAATATAAACTACAGCCTCCATTGAAGCCATAAGGCGCCTTCCAATTATTAGATAAAAAGAAATACTAAGGGCACCAAGAAGTGCGAGAAAGTCCCCATAAAGATGATTTTTAGAAATTCTTACATCAACGCCCGCAAAAGCCAGGCTTCCAGCGATTCCTATAGCTATGCCAAGCCACCCCCAAAGGGTTGATTTCTCCCTAAGGAAAAGATGGGAAAAGAGTGCAACAAAAATAGGACTCGTATTTACAAGACTTACAGAGCTTGCAATGGATGTATAATAAAGAGAAGTTATCCAAAAAGCAAAGTGAAAAGCTAGAAAAACTCCCGCCAGCACTACAAGCCCTATTTCTTTTTTGGTTGGAAAATTTTTTCTCTGACAAGCCTTAAAAAAGGGAAACATCACCAGCAAGGCAATTAATACTCTATACATAGCAATTGCTAAAGGTGGAGCATCAGCCAAACGCACAAATATGGAGGCACAGGAAATAGCCATTATTGCAATTGCCACAGCTAGCCATAGTTTTAAAGGGTTTATCCTCTCTTTCACTTTTCACAATCCCATTTTGATGATAAATATATAAATCCTTCCATAAGAGTTTCCTGGAGGCTTAAATGGATAGAATCGACAGGATGATTTTGGATCGGATTCAGCGCTCCTTTCCATTGGTGCCCGAGCCTTTCTTTGCAATAGGAAAAGACTTAAATATTAGTGCGTCCGAAACCATAAATCGCATAAAATCCCTAAAGGATCGCAAAATATTAAGGCAAATAAGCGCTATCTTTAATACCGGTGCCCTTGGTTATAAGAGTTCTCTTGTTGCCATGTCAATAGAAGAAAACCAGCTGGAAAAAACCGTTTCAGTAATAAATGCCTATCCAGGGGTTAGCCACAATTACCTAAGACCCGCAAAATTCAACCTGTGGTTTACCCTGGCAGTGCCTCCCAAAGAAAATCTAGAAAGTGTTGTTAAAGAACTTGCAAGAAAAGCTGGAAATGTGCCTTTTTTAATCCTTCCTGCCATAAAAAAATATAAACTTGCAGTGGTTCTTGATATGCTTGAGGGAACCGATGAAGAAGGAACTCGAGAAAACTTTACCAGAAAATCCCTTTTAGAATCCCCCAAAGCTCCCTTTATTCCTGACAAAAAATCTATAAAAATAGTAAGGTGCGTCCAGGAAGACATGCCCCTTGTAAACAGACCCTTTAAAGAATGGGCTCTTTCCATAGATATGAAAGAAGAAAGCCTCATTAATATTCTAAACCAGTGGCTGAAGGCTGGCTTAATAAGAAGATTTGCTGCTTTATTGAATCATCGTGAAGCTGGCTTTGTTGCCAATAGTATGATTGTATGGAGGTGTCCGGAAGATAGGATTGATAAAGCAGGTGAAAAGCTTGCCTCCTTTCCAGAGGTAAGTCACTGTTACCATCGCCCTGCCTATCCTGAATGGCCTTACAACCTCTACGCAATGATTCACGGAAGGACTATGGAAGAATGTAAAAAGAAGGCCAGAAAGCTTGCAGAAGCTATAGAAATTATTGAATACGAAGTCCTTTTTAGTGTAAAGGAGTTTAAAAAGGTGAGGTTAAAACTATTTTGGGAGTAGGTGGTAGGGGTCATGACCGAATTTGACAGAGAAGAATACGAAAGAAGGAAAAGAGCTATTTTTGAGGCCATGTCCAAAAGAGGCAGGGAAAGGATTTTAAAAATAGGCTACGAAAACTGGGATCCTTTCCAGGAACCTAAAGACCCAAGAGAAAGGCTTGTTTCAACATCTGCCCAGCAGGCTACCTTAATGCTTAAAGAATTCCTCGAAGCTACTGATATGAAGGAATATGTAAACTCCTACTATGGAGAGCTTTTTGAGTTGCTTAAAGGCTTTCTCGATGGAAACAGTAGATGCAGAGTAATTTTTTCTCTTTGTCAGTGGTATTATAGCAAAAAACATAATCTGAACTCGCCTCTATGAAAAAAATCACTATTTTAGGCATTGTTTTCGGTTTGGTTGGCTTAAGTTTTTTAGCCCTTGCCTCTGAAGAACCAGCAAGGGTCATGGCTGTTCATAGCTACGACGAACTGGATCCCTGTGGAAAACCACAATATGAGGGGTTTTTGGTAGCTCTAGCAAAAAATGGTTACATAACAGGAAAAAACCTATTCATTGAAAATTTCTACATGGATACTAAAAGAACCTATACCTCTCCCAAAGAAATAGAAACGCGGGCTCAATTGGCCATTGAAAAGATAGAAAACTTTAAGCCCAATATAATAGTTACTTTTGACGACGATGCCTTTAGAACGGTTGGATTAAAATTTGCCAATACCTCTATACCTTTGGTTTTTTCAGGACTAAATGGCATGCCAGAAGACTACAATACTACTGTTAAATTTATGGAAAGCAGAAAACATCCCGGAGGAAATGTCACCGGTATTTATGAATTTCTCCATGTAAAAGATGCTTTGATGGTTCATACAAAGCTTTTTCCTAATACCAGAAAGATTCTTTTTGTGGTGGATAACTCAAATCTTGGAAATGTTATAAAAAAACAGATCTACGAAGAGCTTATCCATGAAAAGGAACTTCCTTACCGGTGGGAACTAAAGGTAGCAAACAGCTGGGAAGAATATAAAAGCATAATAGACTACGCCAATAAAAACGAAGAGATTGGAGCTATATATCCAGCAGCTCTTAAACTTGCTAATGGACAAAAAAAATATGCCTCTCGCCAGATCATAGAATGGACTGTTGCAAATTCCAGAAAACCAGAAATTGCTCTAAACCATGAGTTCGTAAGGCTAGGTTATTTTGGTGGTGCGGTGGTGGACTTTTTTTCCATGGGTCAACAAGCAGGAGAGATGGTTTCCAAGATCTTAAAAGGGGAAAGCCCTGCCAATATTCCAATAGAAGATGCAAAGCGATTCATTCTAGTCTTTAACATCACTAGAGCTATTCAGCTTGGCTTAGAAATACCAGAAGAATTTATTCTGGCTGCCGAAGAAATTGTTTACAGAGGTAACCAGCAGGATGTTTTAGAAAGAGCAATAAGCCATGAAGAAAACTAGCTTTTCAAAGGAAATTTTCATTACCATCCTGGCAATTGAACTAATAACCCTCATTGCCTTTGGAAGCTGTTTTTATAAAGTAACCATGGATTCTCAAAAAGAAAAATTCCTAGTAAACCTGAGATTGGTAATAGAGCAGATAGAAAGCTATATAAAAAACCGTATAAGAAATATTGAACAAATTGCCACAGAACTAAGCTTAGATAATGCTTTAAAAGTAAGTCTTCTGTTAAAAATGAACACCAAGCTTGAGGAAACATTAGAAGCAAAAAGTGTTTCCTATGAGTTTGCCAGCTTTTACGTATGGCATCCCACAGAAAAAACCTTCACGCCAAAACCAAAGGAAGATCATAAGCCCTTATTAGATGAAGTAATAAAAGCTAATTTTGAAATAACCAATCCCAAAGAAGGCAAGTTTTTTATATTTCCTAAACCAATTCAAAGAAATGACGAGTTACTTGGATACGTAATAGCCATCTATAACATTTCAGAAGATAGAGCTCTTATACAAGCTATAAAGTCTCTATGGCAAAAGGAATTAATTATATCTAAAGAGGAAGCTATGTCTTTTTACGGGCAAGGCAAATCGTCCAAGAATGTTGACTATTATTACTGTTCGAAAACTGAATGTTTTTTCGCCTTGAAAACCATTTCCAGTCTTATTGTTCATGCCTCTTTGGAAGACCTAGTAAGTTTTAAAAGAGATTTATTTTCCAAGCTAGTGCTTATGCTTGTTGTAGCTATTATGCTCGGCCTACTGGTAGCCAAGCTACTTACAGCCAGGTTCCACTCCATCGTAAAAGACTTTATAAAACGGATAGACATGATAGTTATCGGTCAATCAGGAAATTTACTAAACATTGAAGATCTAAGGTATGAGGAATTCATAAAAATTGCCAGAACCTTGAACACTTTGTTGTCAGATCTTGCCATAGTTCAGGCAGAACTTAGGGAAAAGATTCAGCAAAAGATTGAACTTCTTGCAACAACAATTAAACAAAGCGAAGATAGTATTATTATAGTAGACTCGTCCTGGAGAATTGAGTATGTAAACCCAGCTTTTGAGAAAACCTTAGGAATCTCATCTAAGGATATCATTAACAAATCCGTCAATACCTTGTGGACTTTTGTAGAAGATCTAAAACCCATAAGAAATGAAATTATAGAAACGCTATCAAAGGGTAAAATCTGGAATGGAAGAATGAAGGTCACTAGAAAAACTGATGGAAACTCATTTGTATTTTACGTCACAGTCTTTCCAGTAAAATACAGGGGAAGGGAGGTCACAAACTATGTGGTAACTCTCAAGGACATAACCGAACACGTAGTAATGGAAAAACAACTAGTTCAAAAACAAAAGATGGAAGCCTTGGGGACGCTTGCAGGAGGTATTGCTCATGACTTCAACAACATAATGACTATTATCCTCAACGGTATTCAACTTGCTCTTATGAATGTCAATAATTCTAACGCTGTTAAAGAATATCTAGATATTTCTTCTCAAGCAATTCTAAGGGCTAAAGAAGTAGTTAAGCAAATTTTAGCCTTTACGAGTGGGAGCCTAGAGGAATATCCCAAGATTATTGACGTATCAGAGTTAATAAAAGAGGCTTTACCTGTTATAAAGGCAGGGGCAACACCCAAAATCGAAGTAAAGTTTATCCAAAAAGACAAAACCTTCATATATGCCGATCCATCTCAGATATATCAAGTAATGATTAATCTTGCTTCTAATTCGATTTATGCCATGAAAGATAAAGGTGGATCTTTGGAAATTATACTTGATTCTTTGGAGGTATCTCAAGAGGAATCAGTTTCTTTAGATGTTCAACCTGGAAGATACGCTAGAATAATAGTGTCTGACACGGGCTCAGGCATTCCTGAAGAAATTGTTCATAGAATATTTGAGCCTTATTTCACCACCAAGCCCACCTCTGAAGGAAGTGGTATGGGGCTTTCCATTGCATACGGAACAATAAAAAATTTAAAAGGCTCTATAAGAGTTCTTGAAACCTCCAAAAAAGGCACAAAAATAGAAGTCTTGATTCCCTCTATAGACCTTTCCTTAATAAGTCCAGAAAAGAAGTTACTTCATCCCCCTATTCCCCTGGTTCAGAAGGGGCTAAAGATTCTCTTTGTAGATGATGATTCAAACATGGGAAAATTTGCTAAACAGGTGCTTGAATCCTATGGAAGTATTGTAAAAATTTCCAGAAACCCCGAGGAGGTTCTTGATATCATAACTCATGGGCAGGAGGAGTATAATTTAATCATAGTTGACTTTTCTATGCCCGAGATAAATGGGATTGAACTGATAAAGCGGATAAGATCCAGAGGCATTAACACCCCCGCTATACTAATTACAAGCTTCAACGAGACGGTCACAAAGGAGGAAATGGAGTCCCTTAAGATCAAAACAATCATTCAAAAGCCTTTCTCAGCAAAGGAACTGCTTGAATGGATTGGCTATGAAAATTAAACCACCTTCTCGAGTCTCATGAGAATACGTTCTTTGATGAGGGCATGTTTTTCAAAATCCATGATCTTTGAACCTTCAAGGTCTGTAACATAGAAAATGTCAGCAACTTGGGCTCCAGGGGTTGTAATTTTGGCAAGTTGAATAGAAAGTCCCAGCTTAAATAGTTCGTCAGTTATAGCGTAAAGCACGCCGGGACGATCCCAGGTATAAACCTCAATAATGGTGTAAAAATCTGAAGATTCCTCATCGATAACCACCTTATCTGGCTTTACTGGAGGAAGATACCTTTGAAAGAAATAAGATTTCTTTCTTTCGCCAATAATTTTAGAAAGGTATTCTCTGTCTTGTAGTGCCATTTTCATATCCTTTTCAACAAGATCCCAAAGCCTTTGTGGATTCAAAGGATCAGCTATGTTGTTCACAAGAAGGACATCTACAGCGATGCCACTACTTCTTGTGAATATATCTGCTGAAAGAATATTTATACCGCAAGCCCACAATACTCCCGCAATAATGGAAAAAAGACCTGGTCTATCATAGGTAACAATGGTAAGTTGCCATATGTCGTTTTCTTTAACAATGGTCTCCATCACCAAGACATTATCTTTAGAAATTCTTTGCTCCATGTAGAAATGTTTTAATATGTTCTGAGGATCTTGGCTTAGAAGATACCTATGGGAAAGGGAATCAAGCCACCTTCTGACGGCCACCCTTTCCTCAGAAGAGGGGCAAAGTTTCAGCACCCTTTCCTGAACATCCCTTATAACCTGTCCTGCATCGGGATGCCAGTCTTTGTTAGTAAGGACTCTTCTAACTTTATCGTAAAGCTCCCTCAGTAAGGATGCCCGCCAGGTATTCCATGCACTTGGTCCTGTTGCCTTTGAATCAGCAATGGTCAAAAGATAAAGCATATCAAGCCTTTCATGGTTTTCCACAATAGTTGCACATTTGATAATTGGCTTTTCGTCGGAAAGGTCTCTTTTTAGAGCAGTATCTGCCAGCAAGAGGTGATTTTTTATAAGAAATACAACGAGTTTTTTCTCAGAGGAAGGAAGTCCAAGCCTTTCACAGATTAGACCAGCCAAATAAGCTCCATGTTCTGCATGTTTTTTTTCGTATCCCTTCCCTATATCATGGAGAAAAGCCGAAAGAAAAAGAGGCCTTTTATTTGAAATCTTTTTTATAATATCGCCTACCCCCATAATCTCAACAGAAGGGTCGGGCTTGGTCATCATAAGATGAAGTTCTCTTAAAGTTCTTAGAAGATGCTCGTCAACGGTGTAAAGATGGTAAGCATCATATTGGACTCTATATCTTACATGCTGGAACTCAGGAATCAATTTCTGAAGAAAGCCTGTTTCAACCATCATCTTAAGAACATTGAAACCATGATTGGGCTCCATTAGGATTTCGAAAAAGCTTTCTATGACTTCAGGATTCTTCCTGAAATCGTCATCAATAAGTCCTAAGTTACTTCTTATAAGCTGACCCGTTTTATGGTGGAAATGACTGCCACTTTCAAGGGCAGACTTAAAAAGCTTCATAATTATAAGGGGATTTTTAGAAATCTCTTTAGGATTTGCAAACTGGATATGATTTCCTTCCAGCCAAAACAGACCATTACAAATCTTTTTTCTAGAAACTCTTTCACCGGAAAAAGGAACAAGAAGTTTAAAGCGTTCCACTAAAAAAGTAGAAACTCTTCTTATCCTTGAGGTATGCTGATAGTAATTTTTCATAAACTCTTCGATAATATCTTTTGTAGTTCGATGAAAGGATGGATCAACCATGTCTTTTAGATTGGTGTTAACAAGTCTTTCCAGATCAGCAAAATAGATTTGATCCTGTCTTCTTCCAGTCATGGCATGAAGTTGAAGCCTAACCTGCCATAGAAAATCCTCAGCCTCTATCAGCCAGAGCTTTTCATCTACTGAGAGCATGTCGCTAGAAAGCCTTTCATAATCGGTTGTGCCAGAAAGCACCCATGAAATCCATCTTATAATATGGACATCTCTTAGACCCCCAATACCTTCTTTTATGTGAGGCTCAAGAAGGTAGGAGCTATCACCGTATCTACTGAGTCTTTTGCGAATATATTCCTTTAGATTGATATAAAAAAGCCTTTTTCCTTTATTACTTGAAACTTTCTTAAGCTCCCTTTGCCATATCCCAAAAAGCTCATCGCTTCCCGCAATAAGCCTACTGGTTATATGGCTTGTAAAAACAGAGAAATTTTCTTTAGCAAGCGAGATGGCTCCGGAAAGGGAAAGAGTATTATGACCAAGCTCAAAGCCCCCATCCCACAAAGAGTAAGTAAATCTTCTGATAAGCTCATGAAAGTCTTTAGCAAGCCTTTTACGGTAAAGGAAAAGAATGTCTATATCAGAAATAAAACTCATCTCACCCCTTCCAATTCCACCAACACCTATAACAGCCCAATCACCAGGAGCCAAGTCTTTGAAGAAACTCCCTATAATCACCGACACTTTATTTGCAAAGTCTGAAGCGGCAGATTTCCCAGGAAGGCTTCGCCTGCACAGCTCAAAAAAAGATTGTTTCTCCGCCTGAAGTCTTTCAGATATGGTTAAAGGCCTATCAAAGTGCATTCTCACCCCATTCGCCCGTTCTTATGCGCATGCAATTTTCAAGAGGTAGGATAAAAATCTTTCCGTCGCCGATTTTTCCAGTAAAGGCAGACTCCCTTATAGCCTCCACAATTTCCCCTACCTGATGATCCTGACAGGCTATTTCGATTTTTATTTTGGGAACAAAATCAACAACATATTCCGCACCTCTATATATCTCGGTTCTTCCCTTCTGGCGACCAAATCCCTTAACCTCTGTTACTGTCATTCCTTTAACACCTATCTCTGAAAGCCTTTCCTTTACATCGTCAAGTTTAAACGGTTTTATTATAGCCCATATAAGCTTCATATCTAAATCTCCTTAATTTCTCTATAACCGTGAGCTATTGGCATCCGCCTTCCAGAACCAAAGGCTTTAGAAGTCACCTTTAAAACTGGAGGAGCCTGTCTTCTCTTGTATTCGCTCCTTATCACCATGTTGATAACCTGTTTTGTAATCTCCCTGTCAAAGCCTTTTTCTAATATCTCTTCAAAGGAAAGGTTTTCGTTTATATAAAGATCCAAAATACCATCCAGGACATCGTAAGGTGGAAGAGTATCTTGATCTTTTTGATTTGGTCTTAGTTCCGCAGAAGGAGCTTTGGATATAATCCTTTCCGGGATCCAACCATAAAGTTCGTTAAGGCGATTTGCAATTTTATAGACAAAAGTTTTTGGAACATCACCTATTACAGAAAGCCCTCCATTCATATCGCCATAGAGAGTGCAATATCCAACAGCCAATTCTGATTTGTTGCCGGTGGAAAGAAGAAGTTTACCGAACTTGTTAGAAATTGCCATAAGCACAATGCCTCTCAACCTTGCCTGAATATTTTCTTCGGTAACGTCCGACTGAAGACCTGCAAAAATCTCTGACAAAGCCTTGCAGGTTACGTTAAACATATCGGTTATTGGAATCACAGTTAACTTAATGCCAAGTCTTCTCGAGAGTTCCTTCGCATCTTCAAGACTTTCAGGAGAGCTGTAAGGACCTGGCATAGCAACACCCAAAACCCTGTCACTTCCCAAAGCCAAAGTAGCAATAGAGACGGTTACAGCGGAATCAATACCTCCGCTCAAACCAACAAGCACCTCGGAAAAACCACATTTTCTCACATAATCCCTAAGACCAAGCACAAGCCCATCTATAAGCTGATCAATCGGGTTTTCATACTCAGGCCTTAAGTCACCCTTTAAAAGGTCAGTGTCAAAAACTACCAAATCTTCTTTAAATGAAAAGGCTCTACAAAGGACTTCTCCCGTTGGAGAAACCACCATGCTATGACCCTGGAAAATAAGCTCATCATTTCCCCCAACCTGATTAACATAGATAAGGGGCGCTTCTACCTCCTTAGAAACTTTTAAAAGAAGGGGAGCTACAACCTTTTCAAGCTTTTCAAAGTAATAAGGAGAAGCGGAGATATTTACCAAAAAAGAAATATTCTTGCCTTTTAACTCTTCCACAGGATCATAAGGGTAGTATCTCCTTGGAAGGATTCCCTCCCTGTTCCAAATGTCTTCACAAATTGTGATGGCTATTCTTTTACCTTTCCATTCAAGTATCGCTGTTTCTTTACCAGGCTCAAAATACCTTTCCTCGTCGAAAACATCATAAAAAGGAAGAAGCCTTTTATGGGCACATCCCAAAATGGAGCCATTATGGAAAAAGAGGGCGCTATTTCTGTAAGGCTTTCCCTTAAATGAATCGTTTTTAGTAATAAGCCCCAAAAGAATTCCTATGTTGGAGCTAAGTTCTTTAATAGCAGGAATAAACTTTACGCTATCTTCATAAAAAGAGGGCTTATCAAGAAAGTCCCTCGGAGGATAACCAACTAGAGAAAGTTCAGGAAAGATCACCAGATCGCAGGATCTTTCCACTGCTCTTTTTACAAAGTCTTTAATAGAAGCAAGGTTTTTCTCAAAATCGCCAATAATAGGATTGACTTGAGCAAGTGCTATTCTCATAGTTTTCCCCCTCAAAACAGAAGAATACTACTAGAAAAGGCAGTTGTTGAAAATCTCAATTTCTGATATTTTGGAAAAAATTTAACTCTTTTGGAGGGGCTTCTTTGGAAGAAATAAAAAGACAGGATGGTTTTTGTCATCATCTTCATGTTTCCCTTGACCATTCATCAGGAACGGGAAAACTCCTTGGTATGGCTATATTCATAAACCTTGCCATCCCAATAGCCCAGCTAATCGGCGGGCTTTACGCAAACAGTATGGCTCTTATTTCTGATGCTTTGCACAATTTTAGCGATGTTATAACCCTTGTAATTACCTTCGTAGCCTTTATTGTGGCTAAAAGACCTGCAACCTTTACCCACTCCTTCGGCTACAAAAGAGCTGAAGTCATTGTTGCCTTTCTTAATGTCATATTAATTGGAATAGCTTCCCTTTTTATTCTCAAAGAAGCCATAATAAGGCTTATTAATCCGGAAGAAATTATAGGAAAATGGATTGTCATCCTGGCAATTCTTGGCATTTTAGGAAATGGCCTTTCTGCAATGCTTCTTCATAAGGATTCAAAGCACAACATAAACATTAGAAGCGCCTTCATCCATCTTATAGGTGATCTTCTTACCTCTTTGGCGGTGCTAATTGGTGGAATAGTTATAATGTTTAAGCATTGGCACTGGATCGATCCAATTCTCTCCATTATGGTGGTAGCCTTCATTATCAAAAACTGCTGGAGCATCCTTAGGGAATCGGTGCTTATCCTGATGGAGGCAACTCCAAAAAACGTAAACCTTGAAGAAGTCAAAGAATTCATAGAAAACCTTCCAGGGGTAAAGGATGTTCATTATCTTCATGCATGGACTCTACATCCTAAAAGCCATGCCTTTTCATGCCACATTGTGGTAGAGGATCAGCCACTTAGCGAGACTGAAAAGTTTCGAGAAAGAGTAGAAAGAGAACTTAAAGAAAAATTTAATCTCAACCACCCGATCATCCAAATTGAGACAACGGTGTGCGGAAAAGGAGGACTCCTTTGCGAACTTTCCTGCACAGGAGGGCACATAATGAGTGAAAAAATAAAAAAGTCCAGGCTTCAATTAAGTAGATTCAACTTTGCCACTTTCTTTTTTTGGCTTTCTAGAATCTCCTTTGGCTTTATCTTTGTTTATGCAAGCATAGAAAAGATAAAAAATCCTGTGGCTTTTTCTGAAGTGATCTTTAATTACAGACTTCTTCCCGAAAAACTAATTAACCTTGTAGCTGTCATCCTTCCTTGGATAGAACTTGTAGCAGGTCTTGCTATAATAACCGGCATAGGTTTACTTGGTGGGCTTTTAATAGGCAACTTTCTTCTTGGGATATTTACATTAGCAATAGTGATAAATATCTATAGAGGTATTAACATAAAGTGTGGGTGTTTTTCTACAGAAATTGATTATGCCTCTACCTTTGAGATGTGGATAGAGGTTTTAAGGGATATGGGGCTTCTCGTCATTGGCATTATCTTATTCCTTGGATACTTCAAAATAAATCGTATCCAGTCTCAAACAGTTGGAGCAGAAGGAAGGAACACCTCCTGAAAGAAAGGCTTTTCTAAAACTTTCGTAAGCCTTACTAAACCAGATACGTTCTATAGAAGAAGCATGGATTGAACCAAATCTCAGGAAATTAAATCCCCTTGGAACTTCAAAGGTTGGAAGACAAAGATAGACACAGGAAGACACATCCCCTCTTACCCCAACAAAGAAACTATTGTGAGCCATCTCGGGGCATCTAAAAGGCTTATTTTCTAAAGCCTTTGTCTCTACCATTACTCTTAGGGGTAATTTCTTTAAAGGTTCTTTCAAATACTTTTCTACTATTTCCACAATTTCTTTGGAAGCATTTCCAGGATCGTCCAAAAAGAAAGCTTCTTTTTTAAGATTAGGGTCAGTAACCATAGAGAGCGTATTAACTACCACCTGGTCAACTCCTACATTGTAGCAAAGCTTTGGAAGCCTTGCTAGTTCAGCTTCAAAAGATTTAAGAAGCATGTAAGAGATATGAACATAAGGAGTTTTAAAACCCCTTTTCTCTTTTATATTACCTATGGTTTCTATGCTTTTAAGAACCTTATGAAGGGATGTGCCAAATCTTATAAAATTGTTTACCTTAAAAGAAGTGCCTGCCAATGAAAAGCTTATTATATCAACCCCTTCTTCTACAATCTTTCTGGCACATTCTTCATCAAGGAACATACCACTTGTAGTAGTGCCAACAGCTTTGCCATACCTTTTAACGACTTTTACAAAATCAAAAAACTCTGGATTTAAAAGGGGTTCTCCCCACCCCTGAAGATATATAAGCTCGCTGTAGGGGAAAAAACTTTCGAGTTTTTTAAAATCCTTAAGAGAAATAAATCTACTGTCCCACCAATCCTTATAGACCGTGCTGGGACAATAAATGCATCTGAAAGGACAGTAAGAGCTTACTTCAACCTGAATCCATTTAATCTTTGGTTTTGACCTTAGAAGTTCTAAGACTCTTTCTAAGACCATTGTTCTATGTCCTTTTTTTGTTATAATAGCTATACTTTCCAAAGGAGTCAAAATGGTTCCTAGAATTATCCTTCTCTTTATGGTGCTTTCTCTCATCCCCTTAGAAGGGATTCCCTCAAGCTATTATGAAGAGTCTAAAAAGAAAGAAATTCTTAACGCCTTTGAGAAAAACACGGAAGAAGAAGAAGCGGCCTACTTTTTGATGGAACACATAAATTCTTACGATCTTTCTAATATTCCTTCCAAGGATCTTATTGAACATATTCGCTATTTCGTAAAAACAAAGGAGGTCATGCCCTGGGGAAAGAAACTTCCAAAGGATGTGCTTTATAATTTCGTTCTTTTCCACCGGGTAGCCCAGGAGCCCTTTGAACCATACAGAGCTAAGCTTTTTAAAGAGCTCGCACCAATAGTTTCCAACTTCCACAACATAAAAGATGCTTCTTTAGCGGTAAAAAGATGGCTTGCCTCTAAGGTTTATTACGCTTCCACTTCTTCGTGGGATATTGGCCCAATGTCACTTCTTAAAAGAGGCATAGGAAGGTGCGAAGAGCTTAGTATACTTTACATTTCAGCTTTAAGAAGTGTTGCTATACCTTCAAGGCATGTTTGGATTCCTGCCTGGAGGCATGCCGATGGAAACCACGGATGGATTGAAATTTACGGAGAAGACGGGAAATGGCATCTTATTGATAGCGATCCTTTGGATACCAACTTTGACAGTCCCTGGTTTCTTCCCTACATTCGCCAGGTGCCTACAGTGTTTACCCTATCTCCCGACAAATCTTTATGCACAAAGGTTTACAAGGGCTTTGAAAAGGAAACCCTGTGCCTTGAAACTTCAAGATATGCCAAAGTTTCAAGGATTAGGATGGAATCTAGGCTTAAATCGGGCGAAGCCCTGGTTACTTTTTTAATCTTTAATGGTGGAAGGTTAAGGCCAGTTTTAAGTAAAAAAATCCTCCCAGGAAAACCAACAGAAATAGAGCTTACTCCCGGTGGCTATGTGCTAGAAGTAAAACCAAACCATTCGGAAGCCTTCATGGAATGCATAAACATCTCTGGTGATCAGACCTTAATTATAAGAGACCACAAAACAAACCATTTCTTTAAATGTTTCCTCCCCTCTCCTTCCCCAGGTAACAAAGAAATTCAAAAAGGGGAGGAAAAAGCTTATCCCGAGCTACAGGAATCTCTCAAAAAACTTATTCTTCTTTGGACAAAGTCAGAAAAGGACTATCCTTTAAACTTCTTTTACGGTCTTGGCTTTTTGGCTTTCCCCTTTAAGATATTCTTTGACAGCCTTTCGGAAGAAGAAAAATCTCTTTTATCTTCCCTTATTCCTATGCTTGATCCCAAGGCTTTGGTGGTTTTAGAGGACTTTAACATCATAAGGGAGCACCTAAGACATCTTCAAAAGGTTCGCCAGGAAAGAGCAAAGGAAGGTTTAATCTATAGCGATGAAATCTTTTTAAGATATCTAATAAATCCTCAAGTTTCTGACTATCGCCCTCCCTTTTGGAATTCCAAAGAAGTTTACGAATCTTTAGGGTTATCTGGCAAGTCCCTAGATTCTATAAAAGCCTCTATAGAAGCCCTTGCAGATGAAATAAGAATCGCTAATGACTCAATCTTGTTTCCCGACTGGAATCCCCTTGAAATTCTAAAGAACAGACTCGCAAATTCTAAAGAAAGTAGGCTTTTTGCCCTGGCTTCTTCTTTGAGAGCCTTTGGCATTCCTTCAGTATTCGATGAAGTAGAAAGGCATGTGAGGTTTTACAACGGGAAGGAATGGTTAACCTTAAAAGAAGAAAAGCCTTTATTTGCTTCCAGGCTGAAACTAAGTTTTTTTGATGGTTCCGGCAAATGTTTTGAACCATCAGCTTTTTCCTACGGTGTTAACTTTTCCATTACCAAGCTTTACGATGAACCAAAGGGCGCCAGAGTTTTCGTAAGAAAGCCTTCTTTAATATGGCTTAAAGATGAATGTGGTTATCTTTTCGAGCTTTTCGAAGGCTCCTATGAACTGGTTTGGGGATACAGGGCTGAAAAGGCAAGCTATGTAGAAAGAAATCTTATCAAACTAGCCCCGGGGGAGACTAAAACATTAAAAGTCATAATCCCAAAGGACATTAAAAAACTCTTGACCTTTTGAAGATATTTTATAAATTGCATAATGCATACTACGCAATATGTAAAAAACTAAAAGAGCCTTTTATGACCAAGAAAGAGCTTCAGGCAACGGAAACTCGGCAAAAAATTATAAGAAGTGCTGTTAAGCTTTTTGCTCGCTTTGGTTATCACAAAACCACAGTCTATGAGATTGCTCAAACCGCTGGTGTAACAACAGGAGCTATTTTTCACCACTTCGAAACAAAAGAAGCCATTCTTGAGGAGGTTATCAACTGGCTTTCAAAAGGCATTATAGCTTATGCAGAGTATTTAAAAAAAATTGATCATCCCTCTAGCAAAACCATCTCAGAAATGATAGGCATAATGTGTAGCCACTTTGAAAGATATCCTGAAGCAACCATTTGTCTTGCTATACTAGCTACGGAATTTTCCGGCACTCATAACTCCATAGAAGACAAAATTCGATCTGTCTATGAAGTTTTTATACAAGCTCTAGCGCCAATTCTTGCCCATCATCCTAATGTTAAGAATCCAAGAGCATCAGCTGTGGCTTTCATTGGTGCTGTTCAGGGTATAGCTATTCAGGCAATAATGAGAGAAAGGGAAGTAGATATAAGGACATTAGCCCAAGGTTTTGAATCACTTTTACAGGTTTGGTAAGAAGGAGAAAAAAATGGAGATCAAAAAGGTTTGCGTTCTTGGGGCTGGTATTATGGGCTCAGGTATAGCCCAGGTTGTTGCGGAAGCTGGCTTTGAGGTTTCCGTAAGGGATATAGAAACAGCCTTTGTTGAAAAGGGTATAGCAACCATAAAGGGAAACCTCGAAAAGGCAGTTTCAAAAGGGAAAAAGAGTGCTGAAGAAGCGGAAGCGGTAATTTCAAGGATAAAGGGAACTACTGACATTAAGGAAGCTGTCCAGGGGGCTCAGCTCGTTATAGAAGCCATAGTAGAAATTATGGATCTTAAAAAGCAGGTTTTTAAAGAGATTGATTCTCTTTGTCCACCTGAGACAATATTTGCTTCCAACACCTCTGGACTTTCCATAACCGAGATGGCATCGGTTACGTCAAGGCCAGATAGATTTATTGGGATGCATTTCTTTAATCCTGTTCCTGTCATGAAATTGGTAGAACTCATAAGGGGTTTTGCTACTTCCGATGAAACTTACAATGTTTCTAAGGCCTTTGTGGAAAAGATTGGGAAAACGCCCGTAGAGGTGAAAGAAGCTCCAGGGTTTGTGGTTAATCGAATACTTTGTCCCATGATTAACGAAGCTATATTTGTTTATTCAGAAGGCCTTGCCTCAGCGGAAGACATAGACAAGGCCATGATGCTTGGTGCAAACCATCCAATAGGACCCCTTGCTTTGGCAGACATGGTAGGTCTTGATACTCTTTTACATGTTTTAGAGGGACTTCATAAAGAGCTTGGAGAAGACAAGTATCGTCCAGCACCGCTTCTTAGAAAGATGGTAAGAGCTGGCTACCTAGGTAGAAAATCAGGAAAAGGTTTTTACGACTATACAAAGAAATAGGAGGTAAAAAAATGAGCCATCATGTGCCTTTATACGAACTTACGGAAGAACATAAGATGCTTAGAGATATGGTGAGAAAGCTTGCGAAGGAAAAGGTTGCTCCAGGCGCTGCTCGCCGTGATGAAACAGGAGAGTTTGACTGGGAAATGGTCAATCTTTTGAGAGAAAACGGTCTCTACGGTATAGATTTTCCCGTAGAATATGGTGGTTCTGGGGCTGGTGTTCTTGCTATGGCGATAGCTGTGGAAGAGCTTTCCAAGGTTGATGCAGCCTGCGGTCTTCTTATAGCAGATCATGAACTTGGCTCCCTTCCTATACTTCTTGCAGGTAATGAAGAACAAAAGAAAAAATATCTTCCTAAGCTTGCAACGGGAGAATTTATAGCAGCCTTTGCTCTTACGGAACCTTCAGCAGGTTCTGATGTGGCAGCCCTTAGATGTAGAGCTGTAAAAGACGGAAATTACTACATCCTAAACGGCACAAAAACCTTCATTACCAATGGTGGTGTAGCAGATGTTGTAACGGTTTATGCCATCACAGATCCACAAAAGCCAAGCCATAAAAATGCAGGAGTCTTTATTGTTGAGAAAGGAACTCCTGGGTTTTCCGTTGGCAAAAAAGAGAACAAACTTGGCATAAGATGGTCTGAAACGGTTGAGCTCATCTTTGAAGATTGTAAAGTCCCTGCTGAAAATCTTCTCGGAAATGGAGAGGATGGCTTTCATATAATGATGAAAACTCTTGATTTTTCAAGGCTTGGAGTAGCAGCTCAGGCTCTTGGTATAGCAGAAGGAGCTTTTGAATACGCAACAGCCTATGCAAAGGAAAGAGTTGCCTTTGGAAAGCCTATTATTCAGCACCAAGGAATAGGCTTTAAGCTTGCGGACATGGCAATGAAGATAGAAGCGGCTAGACATCTGCTTTATAAGGCCTGTGCTATGTATGATCAGCTTCCTAAGGATATGAGCAAGCTTAGCCCAGAGTATATCAAGATGAGCGCCATGGCTAAATGTTTCTGTGGTGATGTAGCTATGTGGGTAACTACGGAAGCAGTGCAGGTTCTTGGCGGTTACGGTTACATAAAAGAGTATCCCGTTGAAAGAATGATGAGGGATGCCAAAATAACCCAAATTTACGAAGGAACTAACGAGATTCAGCGTTTAATAATTTCAAGATGTCTTTAAAATAAGGGGGTCAGGAGGGGTTTTAGCAGTGCCCTACTTTTGGAGAACTGCAGTATTTTGAAGTTAAACTAATTTAATAAAAGCGAGGCCTTCTAGTAAGGCCTTTGCTTTTCTTGCAAGGAGATGGAAGTAATGCAAAGAGACCAGGATGTAGTAATTGTTGGAGCGGTAAGAACAGCTATTGGAAAATTTGGAGGGGCTTTAAAGGACGTAAGGGCTTCCCAGCTTGCTGCTCATGTTATGAAGGCCTTGATTGATAGAACGGGCATAGACCCAGCTATAATTGACGATATAATTGCAGGAGATTGTATCCAGTGTGCTGATGAGGCAAATACTGCAAGGACTGCAGCTCTTATGGCAGGTTTTCCTGTTCACGTGCCCGCCTATACCATTCAGAGGCAGTGTTCTTCTTCGATGCAAGCTCTTGCCTCTGCTGCCCAGGCAATCAAGGCTGGAGATGCTGAGGTCATTATGGTTGTTGGGGTAGAGTCTATGAGTTCTGCTCCTTATTACATAGCCAAGGCAAGGTGGGGACTTAGGCTTATGCACCAAGAGATTACCGATGCTCTTTGGGAAGCCCTTCATTCAGGAAGTAGACTTCTTGGAAAGCCCATGATTATGGGAGAAACTGCTGAAAATCTTGCTGAAAAATATAATATCTCCAGGGAAGAGCAGGATGAGGTGGCACTTCTTAGCCACAACAGGGCAGAGGCTGCCATAAAGGCTGGCAAATTCAAGGAGGAGATTGTTCCCATAGAAGTTCCCGGCTCAAAAAAGGGAGAGAAGATAATCTTTGATCAAGACGAACATCCAAGGTTTGGTCTTACCATGGCGGATCTGGCGAAGCTTCCTCCTGTTTTTAAAAAGAATGGAACGGTTACTGCGGGGAATTCTTCGGGCATAAATGATGGAGCTGCCGGTGTTCTTGTTATGACAAGGAGGAAGGCTAAAGAGCTGGGGTTAGAGCCCATGGGAAAGGTTCTTGCTAGTGCTGTTGCTGGTGTGGAACCTGAGTATATGGGTTATGGTCCTGTTCCTGCTACGGAAAAGGTATTGAAAAAGGCTGGCATGATTTTAAAGGATATTCAACTTATTGAGCTTAATGAAGCCTTTGCTGCTCAGTATATAGCCTGCGAAAGGGGTTTGGGGCTCGATAGAAGCATAACCAATGTAAACGGAAGTGGTATAGGTCTTGGTCATCCTGTAGGTTGCACTGGCATAAGGATAGTGGTATCTCTTCTTTATGAGATGAAGAGAAGGGATTTGGAGGTAGGGCTTGCAACCCTTTGTGTTGGTGGTGGCATGGGTATGGCAACCATTTTGGTAAGGGATTGAGAATATTTTTATAAATAAATATTAGCACCTTGAAGAAAACATCCAGTTCTACTTATGTTTCTTGTTAAAGTTTTTACGAAAAATATTGACCAACCCTTATAACTTTGCTAAATACAGACTTGAATTGTGGGTTAAGTAAAAGGCGTTGACATTAAGTTCTTAACTAAGGTATTGTGATAGCAAAGAATAGCGGAAGGAGGTGGTATTGCAAAGGAGGAGGAAAGGGTTTTGGATGTTCCTTTATTAGTCAAGGGGGTTGGACGGTGTTTCAAATTTGGTTTTTGGGTCAATTTCTAGGTTTAAGCACTTAAGGAGGAAAAGATGAGAAAGGTAATGGTAGCATTGTTAGCAGTAGGGTTTATTCTTACTGCTTCCTTTTCCGCAAAGGCGGATACAGTTCTGTTTCCATGGGTTGTAAAGGATAAGGCAATATCTACTTTGATTTCGCTTGTAAACACTCATGATCCTGGATCATCCAAAATAAGATTTCATTTAATTTACTTCTACAAAGAAACAACCAAAAATGAACAAACTGAAGCTTGCGAAGAGGTTGATTTCTGCGCACCAACGAGTCCTAATGACATAGTAGTTTTCGATGCTGCAGGGAACTTCAATAATGGTGTTCCTCTATTTGGAGATACAGCGGTAAAGGGAACAAAATACACCAGTATGGGTGTTAGCTCTCTTGCTTTGCCTGTAGATGGGCCAAGAAGAGCTTTCCTTATGGTAAACAATGAAGTTTATACTACTCAGCAATGCGGTGGGGGATTTGATGCAGAAGATGGTACCCTCTATGGTGAAGCGATGGTTGTAGATATCTCAAACGGTGCTGCTTGGGGATATACAGCCTATAACCCAAGAGGAGCTAGTAGTTGGAATGATTTTTCGGATAACGAGGCCGATCCTGCTTCTATTCCAACTGACCAATTTGGAGAGGTTATTACAGACAATGAAACAGCTAAATTGGTAATAATGCCTCCTTCTGTATTTACAACCAAGATATTTACTACTCCAGTCTATTCAAATCAATGGAATGGAAGCTTAGCTACTTCTATTCAGCTTTACTGCGATTCTCTATCTGGAATGTTTGATGCCGATGAAAATTGTATTAGTTTTGATAAGATTAAAGATGTAACATGCACTGATGCCTCAACTATAGATCATTTTGTAAGTGATGGTGCTTGGATTATATTCAAAAATACCAATGCAGAAGGCTGGGCAGTATTGAGAGTATTCGAAGGAACAGCGCAGGCAGTAGTTGGAAAGCTTGAATACAACATTGGAACAACCACCTTTGATGGAAGCTCCGTTAAAGGCGCAATTAATAATTTCATCTGGCTAAGAGCTCATAGAGATTAAAAAATCAGCCTAACCTTAAAGATTTAAAAATAAAAAGGGGTAACTTTCAGCAAGTTACCCCTTTTTTTACAACAGAAGAGGTGGTGTATGAAAAGGTTATGGAAAGTAGGTCTTTTGGTTCTCATGCTAGTTACAGCTTCCTATGCTAAGGATGTCTCCTTAAAGGAAGAAGTTTTTGAAAATTACGTACTTAAACTAACTCAACCCCGACATATAACAGTAGATCCCAATAAACATATCTGGCTTATCTTTACTGATAAAGACGGCAATACCTTTGCCATGGACAAAAACGAAAAGACCACCGTTACAGTCAACCAGGGTCATAGTGGGGAATCTTCAGGAACAGTGTTTTTCTTCCAAAGAGATAAAATCCACTTCCTTTGGCGAGAAAAGACTGAAGGGAAAGAGCTTCTTTTTAGATCCGTGGATCTAAAAACCAAAGGCCTTGAAAACCCCATCCTTATAGATAAAGAAAGTGAACCCCTTGCAAGGCTTAAAATTGGTGGAACAAAGGATGGAACAATCCTTCTTGTTTGGTATGGAGAAAAGGGAGATAAAAAAGGAAAAAGATACTCCATCTACTCTTCCTTTTCCAAAGATTTCGGTAAAACCTTTTCAAAAACTGTAGACCTTACGCCCCAAACCAGGTCATCCCTTTACCCATCCCTTGTGGTTGACGAAAAAGGAAACGGCTACGTTTTTACAGAAGTAGTTAACGAAGAAGGCCACACTTTGGTAGTAAGAAAATACTCCGATGGCAAATGGGAGGAACCTGTTGCTATTGGAAAAGTTGGAACGGTCTCCATATATCTAAGACCCATAATTGTTGGAGAACGAATCCTAGTCTTCTGGTTTAACTTCTACGAAGGTATCCCTCTAACAGAAATGGCTTACTCTGATGATGGCGGTAAAACATGGCAAAGGAAAGCCTTCGAATCCACAAGAGGCCTTGACCTAAACGGTTTGCAGGTAGTTACAGGTGGAGACGGACAAAGCCTTTACGTTGCCCTAAGTGGTGTCACGAAAACCCCAGAAGGAGAGAAAAAAGGAAAAGACAAGGTCTATATCTTATATTCTCACGACAAAGGCACAACCTTTTCCGACCTTACACCACTTAGACATTACCCTTATGAACATACGATGGCTCATCTTCCAAATATCGTAGCCAAAGGAAAAGAAGTGGTTGTTGTTTGGAACGACTATCGCAACATAAGGGCAAACCTATACATGAACTACTCAAAAGACGGTGGCATTACCTGGCAGGAACAGGATATTCCTCTTGAAGAACCGGGTAAGTTCAATACAGTCCTGCACTGGGAAGCTAACAACCTAATTAGCCTCGATGACAAATACTATGTCCTTGCCCATAGGTTTAAAAATGATGCCATGGAAGAACCGGTGCCTGTCGTGATAGAGTTCAAAATTCAAAAGTAAAGGAGACTAAGCTTTATGGGTGCCTTAAAATGTTTTCTGGTGCTTACCGCCATAATATTTACCGCATCCTGTGCCTCTTTACCTACTAAAGGTCAGCCAAACATGGCTGAAGACCTTGGCTCTCCAGCCAAGGTAAAGCTTTTAGAAAAAAGAGCTTCCGAATATTGGGCAACAATGGTTAAGGGTGACTTAAGAGAAGCCTATAAATACTACGATCCCTTCATGAAAGCAAGAATGAGTGCTGAGGAATTCGTCCTAAATCATGGAGTAGTAAAGTATCACGATTTCAAAATAACCAATGTAAAGGTTGAAGGAAATGTTGCCAAGGTAACAGTGAAAGTGAAATATTCTGTGCCTAAAATCAGAGTTAAACTAAGAGAATTTGAAATTCCTGAAAAAGAAGAGGAATTCGACGAAACCTGGCTTTTTGTATACGACAATTGGTATAAGGAATACTATTTAAGACTCTTTGAAACGGGGATTGCCTCCTATTAACCAGATGAAAAAATACGAAGCTTTAATAATCCATACTGCAGTAGGATGGGGAGGAGCTGAAAAGACTACCCTAAATATAGCAAAAGCTCTGGAAAGCTTTTCCATAAGGGTTTCTATCCTTACAAATGAAAAAAGATTTTTAGAAAAGATAGGCCACTTAGCTAATATAGAACTTCTACCCATAAACGGTTGGTTTGGAAGTCTAAGGGATATAGCCAGAGATGTCCAACAAGTAGCAAGGTCTATAAAGAGAAAAAATCCAAAGGTGGTTCTTGGAATGACCCCTTATGGGTCATTCCTTGGAACCTTTATAAGATACCTTCCAACCTTCCATTACATCTCTATAGCAAGCCCAAGGGGCTCTGCCATAAACTATCTAAAAAATTTTGTTCCACGTAAAACCGATAGACTAAAGTATAGACTTTTTTTTTGTTCTCTTTCGGCTTTTCCGATTATTTTCTTACGCCTTCAAAGAATTCTTTAAAAGATTATCAGATCCATTTCAGGGTAAATCCTAAAAAAGCTTTCATTATACCAAACGGTGTTTCTATTCCACCTGTTGATTTGGAGAAGCTTACACAAGAAAGACTTTCAAGCTTTGACAAGCCAAAGCTTTTGTGGGTAGGAAGAATATCGCTGGAAAAAAGAATTGATTTTATCTTTAGAGCATTTAAGCTTTTTGCTGATGAAATTGACTCTACCCTTACAATGGTTGGAGATGGTAGCTATAGAGAAATTTTTGAAAAGTATGCTCTAGAACTAGGCATCTCCGATAAAATAAAGTGGGAAGGTTTTAAAGAGGATCCTTCCTACTTCTTTCTGGAAAGCCACGTTTTTGTCCATGGTTGCCTTTCAGAGGAATTTGGTTACACCTTAGCAGAGGCTATCTCTTTTGGTCTTCCTGTGGTATCCTATAATTGTCCCCATGGCCCTCTAGAAATCCTAGATGGTGGAAAATACGGCTTTCTGGTAAGGAGCGAAGAGGAAATGGCGGAAACCCTGAAGGAGCTACTTACAGATAAATCCTTGTGGAAGGAATTCTCAAGAAGAGCTTTTCAAAGGGCGAAAGATTTTGATATCGTCAAAATTTCCGAAGAGTATGTAAAGCTTTTCAAGCGATTTTTAAGATGAAAAATTCCAGTCCCATTCTTTCCTTGGTAGGTGTTTCAAAGGCTTATAAACTCTACAAAAAACCTTCCGATAGGCTAAAAGAACTTTTTCTAAGAAGACCCTTCCACACAAACTTCTTTGCCCTGAAGGATGTTTCTTTGACTCTAAACCGTGGTGAATCCCTTGGCATCATTGGAGACAATGGTGCTGGGAAAAGCACCCTCCTTCAAATTATTGCAGGCACCCTTAAGCCATCCTCAGGAACAGTAGAAGTAAAGGGGAAAGTCCTTGCTATCCTTGAGCTTGGAATAGGCTTCCACCCAGAACTTACAGGAAGAGAAAACCTCTTTCAGTATGGGCAAATTCTTGGATATGACCTTGATTATCTTAACCGAAAGTTTCCAGAGATAGTTGAATTTTCAGAGCTTGGCTCTTTTATCGACCAACCTCTCAAAACCTATTCTTCAGGCATGGTCATGAGGCTTGCCTTTTCCGTTGTAGCTTGTCTTGAGCCAGATATTATGATAATCGACGAAGCCCTTGCGGTAGGAGATGTCTATTTTCAGAAAAAATGCATAGACAAGATAATGGATTTTAAAAGGCAGGGTGGAACTTTGCTATTTTGTTCCCATGCTCTTTATCAAGTAACAAGGGTAAGCGATAGAGTAATCTGGATAAAGAATGGAACAATATGGATGGAAGGAGATCCCGAGGAGGTAGTAGCCTCTTACGAATGGGAACTCCTTGAAAGGGAAAGAAAAAAGGCAGAAGCTTCGGAAGCTACCCCTGTATCTTCTCTTGTAAAAATTGTGGACCTTTTCGTGGAAAACCATAAATCCCTTAGAAGGGGCTCTGATATTGTATTCCATATAAGGACAGAAGCGGTATCGGAAGAGGTGAAATACCATCTTGCTGTCTCCATAAAGGCTCCAACGGGATGGGGCATCTATGTGGCAGCAACACATTTTGACAATCTAGAACCCCTAAAGGGAAGCCAGCATGTAATACTTCGTTTTCCCAGAGCGCCTATAATTGGTGGTCGCTATTATGTGCATGCAAGACTTCTTGATGATAAGGGGCTTATGCTTTATGATGAGAAACGAATAGATAATCTTATTCTTGAAAAAAAGCACGGAGAAATAGGAAGTTGCTATTTAGAACACTACTGGGAAAGCTTTCCGGTAAAATAAAACCAAAAAGGCAAACTACTTTCAAAGTTCCCGAAATGCCTTCTACGGTTTACATTGAACTTACAAACCACTGTAACCTTCGATGTATTATGTGCACCTTCCATAGTCCCTTATCTCCTTTTTTGTCTAACGGAAAACTTCCACGAGAAAAAGGCTTTATGGAAAGAGACTTAGCACTAAGAATAATTGACGAGCTTGGTCAGTCAAAACAACCTATCTCAATAGCCCTTCATGGAGCGGGAGAGCCTCTTCTTCACAAAGAACTAGCCTCCATAGTTTCTCATGGAGCTAAATATGAAAACCTTGACATAGGATTTCTTACAAATAGCATGCTTCTTAGCAAAAGCAAATCCTTAGAGCTCATCTCAGCAGGTCTTAAATGGATAAGCTTTAGCATTGATGGGAATAATCCAGAACTTTTTAACAGATATCGAAAAGGGGGAGATTACAATAAAGTATTTAATAACGTGGTGGAGTTTATAGAGCTTGCAAAAGTCCTTTCTCCTTCCCTCAGGACTCACATAAACATGACTGTTCAGGAGGAAATGTGGCCCCAGGTTGATGAATTCGTCAAATTCTGGCTTCAAAAGGTGGAAAGGGTTTCTATATCGCCCTGTCGCCCAATGGGAAGCAGGAAAAGCGAGCTTGTCCCACCCAATGTTAAAAGAATTCCTTGCTACATGCTCTATTCCATGATGGTTATCTTCTGGGATGGAAGCGTTGGAATATGCTGTGAAGATTGGTTTAATGAAGGCAAGATGGGAAATGTAAAGGAAAAAAGCCTAAGTTTTATCTGGAAGGGCAAAAAATTTTCCTGGGCAAGGGAAATGCACGAAAAGGGTCTTTATCATAAGATTCCCCTTTGTAAAGATTGTGACATATGGTTTAACGGAACACCAGAAGTTACCTATCAGGAAGGTTACGCTGTTACCAAAAACGCTTGGCAATGGGAGTATAGAAGATGCCTTACAGCAACATAGAGCAACTTCCTCTCATAATAGCTGAGTTAAAGCAGATGCATCCAAGATCTATTCTTGATGTTGGGTGTGGTCTTGGGGTTTACGGATTTATGATAAGAATTTATCTTGAAATGTATGACGATGAAAAAAATTTTCTAAAAAAACTTTTGAACTCCTTATGGGATATAAGGCTTGACGGCATAGAGGGTTATAGGGCTTATCTTGATTTTATACCCCGCTGGGCATACGATAGGATTATGGTAGGCGATGCCCTAGAAATTTTACCAAGGCTTCCTGGTAAAAGCTACGATGTTGTCCTTGCCATTGCTATTTTGGAACATCTTGAAAAAGAAAAAGGAAAGATATTTCTAGAAGAGCTAAAAAGAGTTGGGAAAAGAGTCATTGTAAGTGTTCCCAAGGTATGGTGGCCTCAAAGAGTGCCCGAAAACCCTCTAGAAGACCATAAATCTCACTGGGAATGGAAAGATTTTAAAGAGCAAAACTTCAAAAGAACCTTACCCCACGAAAGATCCCTTATAGTAATATTTGAATAACACTGCCAGGCCAGAAACTAAAGTAATGTCTGCCAAAAATATCTTCCATTCTCCAATAAGAATAGCTATTGCCAAACTAAAGGCTATAATTCCTGCATAAAGACCAGCTCCCATAAAAAGCCCTACCCTCCCACCCCTATTTAGGACTATTCCGGAATCTAAAGCCTGAAGAATCCCCATTAAAACAAATCCAACGACGAACCATCCTGCAAAATTGCTTAAGGGAACACCAAAGTAGATCCCATCTTCTTCGTATTCATGGATTTTTCCAAGAAACCATCTATCTCCTCTAAGAGCTACAGGGTCGACTAAAACATCAAGAAACACCATAAGAAAGGCTCCTACTAGCAATCTTTTCAGAAGGGAAGTAGTTTTCCCGACCAAAAAGATGCTAACACAGTAAGAGGCGTAGCTTAAAAAAACATAGGATAAAGAGTCCATAAAGGGCACACCGAAAAACCAAAGTTCTTTGGTCAAAGTATCATGAAGATATTTATAAACTCCGTAGGGAAAACCTGTATGAATAGAACTAAACTCCGAAAGCCAAGCAATAAAATAACCAAGAGGAAGGTAAAAAAGGGTTTTCTTCAGGCCAAGGTAAAGGGTTCCGGAAATCAAGTAAACCAAAAGAAAACCAAACACATAGGGACGAAGCAAAAGGGTTTTCCAAAGAAGTTCTAAAAATTCCACCTGAGCCACCTTACAAATTAAGATTCCACTTAAGCATTCTTAGAAGCCCTTTCATATTGAGAGTCCTTATAACGGTTGGCTCGAAACCGCAATGGACCATGCATTGTTTGCACCTTTCATCTTTTCCAGAGATATAGTAATCCCACTTGGTCTTTTCCATAAAATCCTTAAAAGTTCTATAATGGGCATCGGTTATTAAGTAACAAGGCGATTTCCACCCCAGTGGATTTCTTGTTGGATTTCCCCAGGGAGTGCACTGAAGGGAAAGTTCGCCTGCACAGAAATCAAGATACAAAGGGTTACTTATTATAGGAAACCTTTTAAGCCATCTCTTTATGACTTTAAATTTAGAAACAATTTCCTGCCTTTCAAGGAAATGGTCTTTCTTTTCTAGGCTCACATAACTAAAGCCAGGAGCTACCAGAATACCATCAACCCCAGCCTCTTTAAGCATTCCAAATAACTTTTCTAAATCATCAAGCTCAGTTTCTCTATAAACGGTGGTGTTTGTTGTTACCCTAAAACCTTTCTCCTTGGCCAGAATAAGGGCTCTTAGGGCTTTATCAAAACCTCCTTTTCTTCCAATGATTTCATCGTGCACTTCTGCTGTTCCATCAAGATGGATGTTCCAAAAAAATCTTCTATGGGGTTTAAAATCGCTTAGAACGTCCTCAAGAAGAAGTCCATTTGTGCAAAAGAATATGAAGCGACTTCTTTTCAAGGCCTCCCTTACCAGTTCCTTGATTTTACTGTAAAGAAGAGGCTCGCCACCAGTTATAGTAACAACAGGGGTTTTGGTTACCTCGATTGCCTCAAGACATTCTTCCAGAGACATTTCTTTATCAAGACTGTCCTTGTATTCCCTTATCCTTCCACACCCTACACATTGAAGGTTACACCTATGGGTTGGCTCAAGCATCAAAACCAGGGGGTAACGATCGTTACCGGAAAGCTTTTGCTTGATAATATATTTGGCCATTACAAGGGATAAATTAAGAGGAAAACGCATAATGCTTCTCCTAAGTTCTTATTTTTATTCGAGGGCAGTAGCCATTTTCTACATACCAAACCACTGCGTCCCTTATGGCTACTTCAAGAGGTCTTTGAGGCAGTCCAAGTTCTTTCACAGCCTTCTCAGAACTAAAAAACATACGGTTTTTGCTCATTTTTACACCTTCCAAAGGAATAAGAGGTTCCCTACCTGTCACTTTTGAAAAAAGATCATTAATATATGCAAAAGCAACTATAGGCATAAGGGGAAGTTTTATTTTAGGTGATGGTATATTTGTAAGCCTTTCAAGGATGTCGAAAAACTCTTTTAATGTTACATTATGGGCTCCAAGAATGTATTTTTCTCCAGGGGTGCCATACTTAAAGGCTAGCAAATGACCCATTGCTACATCTTCTACATGAATAAAGTTAAGACCGGTATCTACATAGGCTGGCATCCTGCGATTAAGAAAATCAACTATTATCTTGCCAGTTGGAGTTGGTTTATGATCTCTTGAGCCTATTGGAGTAGTTGGATTTACTATTACAACAGGCAAACCCTTTTTAAAGAAATCTTCTACAACTCTTTCTGCAAGATACTTTGACCTCTTGTAGTGGCCTACCATATCTTCCACCCTTACAGGAGTGTTTTCATCAGCAGGAGTTCCATCTTTTCTTAGCCCAAGAGCTCCAACGCTACTGGTGTAAACCACTTTAGAAACACCAGCCCTAAGACACGCTTCCATTACATTTCTTGTGCCTTCCACATTGGAAAGATAAATCTCTTTGGGATCTTTACACCAGAGCCTGTAATCGGCAGCTACATGAAAAACAATCTCGCAGAGAGAAAAGGCTTTAGCAAGAAGTTCTTTATCCAGAAGATCTCCCTTAATCCAATGAACATCCTTAAAGTAACAACAGAGGGGAATCCTATCTCTTCTAGAAAGGGCTACTACATCAAAGCCTTCCTTTAAAAGGAGTTCCACCAAATGGCTTCCTATAAAACCTGTAGCACCCGTAACAAAGGCTTTCATAAAAATCCTCTCCAGCTTTTTTGTTGCCATTAGAAGGTAATTTTCCTATATCAAAATATCTTGGCAATAACAAATCAAAGGACAAAAAATGATTACCAGCAAAATTGGACCAAGAGAGATTATTGAAGGAACTTTAAAATTTTTTTCAATGAAAGCTGGAAAGTCCCTTTTCAGTATGCATCTTGAAGTAACAAGACGGTGCAATGCAAAATGCTCCTTTTGTGATTACTGGAAACAGGAATATACAAAAGAGCTGGAAGATTATTCCCTGATTGTAAGGAAATTTAACCCTTTAAGTCTTACCATAACTGGAGGAGAGCCTCTTTTAAGGAAAGATCTAGAAGAAATCATCGCAAAGATTGTTCGAAGAAACCCTTTTACATACATAAATTGCATATCAAATGGCCTTTTGATGACCCCTGAAAGGGCTTTAAGCCTTTGGAAGGCTGGTCTTACTCAAATATCCCTTTCTCTTGACTTTCCCGATGAACGTCACGATGAACAAAGGGGTATCAAGGGGCTTTGGGAAAGAATTAAAGAACTTGCAAAGGAGCTTCCAAAGACGAAAATAGACAATCTTGCTTTTAACACAGTCATCATGAAGGAAAATCTTGAGGATCTTCCAGAAATAGTAAGATTTGCAAGATCCTATGGCTGGAAGGTCTCCTTTAGCACCTACAATCCCTATAAAAACAAAAACTTTTCCCACCAACTTGAGCCAGAAATACTAGATAAAATTGAAAGAACTATTGAAAATCTTCTAGAAATGAAAAGACATTACAAAAACATCACCAACTCTGACTTCTATCTTCGGAAAATTCCGCTATATGTGAAGGAAGGTGGGATTGGAGGATGCAAAGCCGGCAAAAGCTGGTTTCATGTAAGTCCCGATGGTTTTATAAGACGATGTTCCGAAAAGGAATTTCTCGGCTGGTGGGAAGAAGTAGAGCTTAAGAACGTAACCTGGACAAAATGCAGGGAATGCTGGTATGCCTGTAGAGGGGAAACGGAAGCCCCTCTTGATGTCAAAAGAATCCTTGAGCTTAACAAATGAGGTATAGCCATGAAGATAAAAGATTTTCCCGAGGAAATTCAAGGTTACATTATACCAAAGCCTTCAGGGGAATATTTTTACAGATGTCTTGGCTGTGGAAAAGAGCATCCCATTGACCATCTTCTCTATGTCTGCCCCGATTGCAAAAGCGTTTTAATGATTGAAGATCGCCTATGGAACCGACTAAAAGCATTGCCAGGAAGCTTATGGCGAAAGGTCTTTGACTATAGAGCTATGATAAATGAGCCTTCCCTTAAGGGAATATACAGGTTTCATGAGCTTCTAGGCTCCATAATCCCCTTAGAGAGCATAATCTATCTTGGAGAAGGCCATACTCCCGTTGTAAGAGCAAATGATAGACTAAGGAACTGGGCTGGAATAGATTTTTGGTTTAAAAATGACGGTCAAAACCCAAGTGCTTCTTTTAAAGATAGAGGCATGGCAAGTGCTTTTAGCTATTTAAACTATCTTATAAGGCAAAAAAATCTAAAAGATGTCCTTGCTATATGTGCCTCTACTGGAGACACTTCAGCTTCAGCAGCTCTATATGCCTCTTACTTTGCAGATACCATTAAATCTGTTGTTCTTCTTCCCCACGGCAAAGTTACTCCCCAACAACTTAGTCAACCCCTTGGAAATGGTGCCTCTGTAATAGAACTTCCAGGGGTTTTTGATGACGCCATGAAGGTTGTAGAATATCTTTCAGAACATTACACTGTAGCCCTTATGAATTCAAAAAACGCATGGCGCATCCTTGGACAAGAATCCTATAGCTTTGAAATAGCTCAGCAATTTGACTATGACCTTGAAGGCCTTGCTGTGGTGGTTCCTATTGGAAATGCAGGAAACATAACAGCTGTTTTAAAAGGCTTTTTGAAGTTATATGATCTTGACATTATAACTACTTTGCCAGTCGTTGTTGGAGTTCAATCAGAACATGCCAACCCAGTTTATCTTTATTATCTGGAGGGTGATCCTAAGAAAAGGATATTTAGACCAGTTAGTGTAAAACCAAGCGTTGCTCAAGCTGCTATGATAGGCAATCCTGTCTCTATGCCAAGGGTGATTGAACTTGTTGAACAATATAGAGAAACTGCTGGGAAAATAGAGGCTTTCCAAGTAGTTGAAGTAAGAGAACAGGAAATAATGGATGCCATGCTTATAGCCAATAGAAACGGCCATATAGCCTGCACTCAAGGTGGAGAATGTCTTGCAGGTATTAAAAAACTTTCTGAAAATGGGCTTAAAGGAGTAGAAAGAGCTGTTTTAGATGCAACCGCTCATGCCCTTAAATTTTCGGTATTTCAGGAAAAGTATTTTAATGACGCCTTTGAGCCAGAATATTCTATTGTTCCACGGAAGGAGCTCCAAAACAAACCGATACTTATAGAAGTGCCAGAGGATGTGCCATCTCCAGCAAGAAAAAGGCTTTCTCAGGAAGAGCTCAAACAATTTGTGCTGTATGCCTCAAAAAGGATAGCCGAATTTTTCAATCTAACCCCAAAAGTTTAACTCATGGGAGGTTTTATGGAAGGGGTAATTGCCTATCGAGATAAATACCCAGAAATTGCCAAGGATGTCTATATAGCACCTGGGGCTTGGATAATTGGCGATGTTGTAATTGGAGAAAAATCTAGCGTTTGGTTCTACACGGTAATAAGAGGAGATGTAAATTACATAAGAATAGGTGAAGAAACCAATATCCAAGACCATTCAACTCTTCATGTAACAACGGAAACCTATCCCCTTCATATAGGTTCTAGGGTTACCATTGGGCACAGGGCTGTTATCCACGGTTGCACTATAGGGGATGAATGTCTTATTGGAATGGGCGCTATTATCCTTGACGGAGCCAAAGTAGGAAACCAGTCGGTTGTTGCAGCAGGGGCGCTGGTTCCCCCGGGAATGGAAATTCCAGAAAGGTCTCTTGTTATGGGAGTTCCTGCTAAAATTCAAAAAAGTTTAACTGACGATGAAGTGGAAAAAATAGTTAAAACGGCAAAACATTACGTTAAGCTCGCAGAAGAATACATGAAACCCAAATATTTAGAAAGCAACAAAATAATAAGGGGATTTTTGAGATAAAAGGTTAAAATCCAAGTCTTTTATGCCAATTCCAGGCAGTTTTAATTATTTCATCAAGACTAGCTAGAGAGGGATTCCAGCTAAGAAGGTTTTTCGCCTTAGTAGAATCTGCTATCAATATGGCTGGATCCCCTTCCCTTCTTGCAGTCACTCTATAAGGAATCTTCCTTCCAGTGATTTCTTCCGCTTTTTTAATCACTTGGAAAACGGAATAACCTCTTTCATTGCCCAGATTAAAGCTATCGCTTTTATTGGTTTTCTTTAGATACTCCATGGCTTTTACATGGGCATCGGCTAGATCCATAACATGGATGTAATCTCTTATACAGGTGCCATCTTCTGTTGGATAATCATCCCCGAAAACCTCAAGACGGTCAAGTTTTCTCAAAGTCACTCTAAGCACCAAAGGGATAAGATGAGTTTCTGGATCGTGCCATTCGCCTATTTCCCCCTCAGGATCTGCTCCTGCAGCGTTAAAATATCTCAAATTGACATGCTTTATGCCATAGGCATGGTCAAAATCCTGAAGAATCTCTTCTATCATAAGTTTCGACTTTCCATAAGGATTTATGGGGTGCTGGGGATGGTTCTCTGTGATAGGTATCTCTTGAGGTTCACCATAGGTAGCGCAGGTTGAAGAAAATATAAAATACCTTACGCCAAATTCCTTCATGACTTCTAAAAGATTCAGGGTAGCGGTAACATTGTTTTTGTAATATTTAAGAGGATCCTTAACAGATTCACCAACATAGGCAAAGGCACTAAAGTGCATCACTACCTCTATGGGATATTTGCGAAAACATAGCCTAAGTTGCTCGGAATTAAGTAAATCGCCAAGCACAAACTCTCCCCATTTAACAAATTCTTTGTGGCCATAGACTAGATTGTCATAAACGACAGTTTGATAGCCAAGGCTATTTAGAAATTTATTAACATGGGAACCTATATAGCCTGCTCCACCAGCGATAAAAATCACTCTAGATCCTCCTGGAGATCTTTACTTATCATTGTAGGAACAAAAACCTTTATGGGTTCTTCAACACCAACGGTTACAGAAAAATTCTTAAGCTTTTCTATCAACACCCTCGTAACACCATTACCCTGACGAATTAGAAGTTTCCTATCAACGGTATAGACATCTTCACCAATAATCATGCCTTCCCTTAGATCCTTTATTCCAACCATTTTTAACTCGTAGGTCGATTGGATATGCACTATCTTCTCCAGGGAAACAAGAATTTTAGGATCATAAAAACCACTTCGGGAAAGCATAATGGAACAGGCTTCCTGATAGGTTTTGCCAGCTGTAACAAGGGTATCAAAGTCAGTAGCAACTCTAATAATTCTTGATTCTACTGGAATCTCCTCTCCTTTTACCGAATCAAAAGGAACACCGGATCCATCGTAATTTTTATTTTGGTAAAGAATTATTCTTGCGATATCTTCCATTCTTGGAATGTTGCTTATAAGATCCGAACTAAGGGAGGGTCCCATATCTACAAGCTGTTTTTCCTCTCCCTCAAGGGTTTCACCTCTGTAGGCCTTCATTAAGGTTTTCTCTGGAATCATGAGACATCCAAGCTGAGAAAGCATAGCTGATGTTTCCAATTTCCACAGAGATTTGTATTGAATTTCTTTAGCTATCCAAAGAGACCACCTTCTTATTCTGGTAACCCTACCAAATGCTTCGGGACTAGCCAAAGAAAGTAATTCCACAAGAACCTTTACACACCCTCTTAAGGTTTTCTCAAGAAGCTCCTTTTCCGCAACAATTAATCTGTATTGTTTTACTCCTTCTACGATGGTATTTATAAGCACCTCAGGGCTAGAGGGCTTTGTAAGGAATCGAAAAACACTGCCTGCATTTATGGCTTCAATAGCGGTATTTAGATCGGCATAGCCCGTAAGAATTATTCTAACCGTATCAGGCGATATTTCTTTTACTCTCGTAAGAAATTGAATACCATCCATCACAGGCATCCGAAGGTCAGAAACAACAACCGCATAGGGACCTTCTTTCTTTACCTTTTCTATACCTTCTTTGCCACTTTCAGCGGAATCAACCTTTATGCCTTCTACCTTGTAAAGTATTCTCTTAATAGCGGAAATAACCGAGGGTTCATCATCTACTACGAGAATTTTATATCTTGCCAATGCCTTCCTCCCCTAATGGAAGCAAGATGGTAAAGGTGGTGCCCTTGCCCTCTTCTGACTCGAAATAAATCTGCCCGCCGTGTTTTTTAATTATTATAGACTGGGCTATTGCAAGCCCTTGACCGGTTCCCATACCCACAGGCTTCGTTGTAAAGAAAGGCTCGAAGATCTTGTGTTGAATGGCCTTAGGGATGCCTACGCCTGTATCGGAAATTTTAACTTCGCACCAAGATGAACCCTTCCGCCGAGTGGTTATTTTGATCCTACCTTTAGTCTCGGGGCGATCTCCAAGCTTTCCCCTTATGGCCTGAGCTCCGTTTACAATAATATTCAAAAACACCTGGCCTAACTCATCCTGATAACACGGAACTGGGGGAATTGTTTTATCAAAATCGGTTTCAATCTCAGCCACATGCTTCCACTCGTAGGTTGAAAGAGTGCAAACACCTTCAAGTATTTTATGAATATCTGCAAAAACCTTGTCAGTAGAGCCAGGATGAGAAAACTCCCTTATGGAATCCACAATCTTTTTTATCTTATTTACACAAAGAAGGCTCTGTTCAAGAGCTGACGGAACCTCCTGGATAAGAAAGGAAGCATCTACCTCCTTAGAGTGATCTTCCAACCCCTTATTCTTAGCAAGTTTAAGAAGATCTTGAACCACTTCATTTACAAAGAAGATATTGGAGAGAAGACATTGAAGTGGTGTATTTATTTCATGGGCAACTCCTGCAGCCAACGCTCCAATGGACTCAAGCTTTTGAGCATGAACTAGCATCATTTCAAGATTTTTTCTCTCTGTAATATCAAAGCCCGTAATAAAAATATTCATCGAGCCATTTTTCTTGTAAAAAGGAGTAAAAGTTAACTCTAAAAGACAAGTTCCACTATCGGGATAATATATTCGTACCTCTGAAAGGTTTATGACTTTCCTCTCATTCTTACATATTTCATAGGCTTTAAGAATTTTTTCGAACTCTCCAGGGAAATTTAAAGTTTTCAGAGGTTTTTCTAAAACATCGCTAGCCTTTAACCGAAATACCCTTTCTGCTATACGATTCCACCTAAAGATATTCCCTTTTTCATCCACAGCTATAAGAATTACCTCAATAAGTTCTATTATGAAGCTTAGCTCTTCGCTGATAGTAGCAAGATACCTCTGAGTTTCTCTAAGCTTTGCTATGTCGGTATAGACGCAAAGGATTTTAGAAATCTCTTTTCCACGAAGGATGGGCACAGAAATTACGTTAAAATAGCCTCCCATGTCTTCGATAAAAACTTCATTCGTTTCCAATACCTCTCCACCAGCCCTAATCCTATCCCAGAAACAGGTTACATGGCAGAAATGATTCTTTCCAAATAACTCAAAACATTTCTTACCTACGAGATCCCTTGGATGTGCCTTAAAGAAAGAACCAAAAGGTTTATTCAGTCTTTGTATGCTAAGATCACCGTTTAGCATGATTATATAGTTTGGCATACTATCCAAAATCACTTCTAGTTCTCTTTTTGCACTTTCCACCTGAGTAAACAACAATCTTTCTTCTGTTACATCAGCAATAACTCCATAGGTGAAAATCAAGTTTCCAGAATCATCCCTTATGAAAACCCCTCTATCATGAATCCATCTGATATCTCCGCTTGAAGTTACAATTCTGTAAGTCCTGAAATATTCTCTTCTCTTTTTTTCAATAGATTCCTTAAAGATGGCTTTTGCTTCGGCAAGATCCTCCTGAAGGATAAGATCTTTCCACTTTATCTTACCAGAGTTAAACTCTTCTTTGGTATAACCCACAATATTTTGGATACCTTCACTAAGAAACACTACAGACCAATCAAGATAACCCTTATAAAGGGCTACCTTTAAGAAAGGCATAGTTAAGCTCATGGTCTTAAACAATTCCCTTTCCAGGGCATCCCTGGCTTCAAAATGCTCAAAAATAACAGAAAAAATCTCTTTCCACCTAAGGGGATCCCTCAAATCAGCGGTATTGTTGCTATTAATAATAGAGATAATTTCATTAGCGATTTTCTCAGGAGACTTGCCAGGAAGAGTTACAAAGTAGGATGGTCGGTTCTTAAGCTCAAAGTCGGTAAGAAAAATGGACGGAATGGCTTTAAAGCGTTCAATATTTCTATAAAGATCCCCATAAAGGAAGTTATCTGGAAGATGCCAAAGCAACAGGTCACAACCATTAGTTTCATTAAGTTCCTTAAACACAGAAATTTTACCTACTCTTTCTTCAAGTAAAGGGGAAAATAGTGACAGTTTCCCCCTATTTTTACCTAAACTTAGCCAGCCAATAACCATCAATCTTTTATCTTTCTTATTCTTAAAGGTCTTTTCTCCAACTTACCTTTAAGGCGACCAAGAAGAAGAGACTTTAGACCTGCTTTGGCAAGTTTTGCGTCATCCTCAGAGCAATAATAGGGCTTTAGACCCTCAATCTCTGGATAGACCAGGTCAACCCTTTCCCAGCTGTTAGGACCAATTTTAGCTTCCAAAACATAAAGGGATTCCCCTTTCTCTACAGCCAGAAGACAAAACTTATTGCCTAGCTTGGACTCAAGTGATTTAATCTCTTCAATTTCATGAGGCTCTAACTTTGCTATCTTGATAGAGCAACTCATTTACTAAAAGGCCTCCTACCTTCAAAGGCTTTAGCAATTGTAACATTGTCGATATATTTTATATCCCCTCCTACGGGAATCCCAAAACCAATTCTTGTAATCTTGAGTTTTTTATCTTTTAGAAGCTCCAAAATGTAGTGGGCAGTGGCTTCGCCTCCCGTTGTTGGGTTAGTAGCAATAATGATTTCTTCCGGAGGTTCTTTTTCAACCCTTTCGAGAAGCTCTTGAAGTCTAATCTCCGATGGACCAATGTTATCAACAGGACTCAAGATCCCATGAAGCACATGATAAAGACCTTTATACACACCACTTTGTTCTATAGCAATAAGATCGGAGGTAGTTTCAACGACGCAAAGTTCCTTGGTGTTTCTACTGGGATCGGAACAAATAGAGCAAAGATCACTATCTGCAAGATGAAAACATCTTTTGCAAAGCCTAAGAGATTTCTTCATGTTAAGAAGAAGAGAGGCAAGCCTTTCTGTTTCTTCTAAAGGAGCATTTATCAAGTAAAGAACGAGTCTGGTTGCACTCTTTTCTCCAAAACCTGGAAGCTTCCTTATAGCGTCAACAACTTCTCTTACAATGGGAGGATAAGCCTTCATAACCTTCCTTTAGAAAAGACCTGGTATTTTAAGACCTGGTATGTTAAGACCACCTGCAAGCTTTGAAAATTCTTGAGCAATCATTTCTTGAGCCTTCTTTAAAGCATCATTTACAGCGGCAAGAATAAGATCTTCCAGCATCTCTACGTCATCAGGATTTACAACCTGGGGATCAATATGAATATCGACAAGCTCCTGCTTGCCATTTACCACAACCGTAACCATCCCGCCACCTGAAGAAGATTCAACAGTTTTACGCTCTAATTCTTCCTGAAGGCGAGCCATCTTGTCTTGAATAATTTTTAGTTGCTCCATTGGATTGAAGCCCTTCATACCTTCTACTCCTCATAGGTCAAATTATGGTTCTTTACAAAAGGACGAACATCTACCACCTTCCCATCAAACATCTCAATAAGATCCTTTACCACCGGATGATTTAACAACTCATGCTTAGAGTTTGAAAAATCCAGCCTGGCAGAACCACCGCCATTTTTCGCAGAAAGCGTTCTATCAGTTTCGATTCTCAATTCGTCTAATTTTATCCGGAAGAACCTCTCTATAAAAGGCCTAAGCCTATCTTTTGTCTCCTTAAGAAGATTCTCGTAAATGGGAAGAATGTAGATCGTAAGTCCTCTTTCATTTTTCTCCACTTTGCTCGTAGAAATCTGATGATAAAGGGAAGGCTCATTACTTGCAAGCCAATCCAGAAATTTCTGCCAGTTGGAACATATAAAATTAAAATCGCCCTTAGCAAAAACCTCTTGATCTTTTACCTCGGAAGACCCTTCTTTATGAAGCCTTATTAGTTTATCAAGTTTTTCCGAAAGCTCCGGAATACTAAAAACATGGGGAGCATTTGCCATCTTCACAACGGCCATTTCTAGCACAAAATAGGGTTGAGAAGACCTTCTGGCAAGCTCAATGCTTCTAAGAAGCACCTGATAATAAAATTCTATAGTTTCAATAGAAACTTTATCAGCATAGTTTTTTAAAAAGTTAAACTCTTCTTCCGTTAAATTTTCTTCTCTTTTTCCACCCGAAAGTTTCAAAATCAAAAGGTTATGTAGGACTTCAAGAAGTCTTTGCAAAAACTTTACCCCCTCAAGCCCTCTATCGTAAACACTTTGAACTTTTTTAAGCCCTTCATAGAGATCTTTTTCCAGTATTGCCTTTAGAACGTCAAAAAGGGTCTTTCTATCTACTATTCCCAGAAGATTTAAAAGCTCATCCTCTGCTTCCACTCCTTCACTCAAAAAGGCTAAGACTTGCTCAAGGAGGGTTTCTGCATCTCGAAGGCTCCCATCAGCTTCCAAAGATATTGCTTCAAGAATGTCTCGAGAAATATCAAAGCCTTCCTTTTTGGCAATAAGTCCAAGTTGGTCTGTTATTTCTTTAGGGTTAATACGCCTGAAGTCAAAGCGCTGGCATCTACTTAAAACCGTTGATGGAATCTTATGGGGCTCTGTAGTGGCAAAAATAAAAATCACATGAGGAGGAGGCTCCTCCAGGGTCTTAAGAAGGGCATTAAAAGCCTCAAGGGTTAGCATATGAACTTCATCTATTATGTAAACCTTGAAGGCGCCCCTTATGGGCTTATAGCTTATGGACTCCTGAAGAAGCCTTATATTGTCAATACCCCTATTGGAAGCTCCGTCTATTTCTATAACATCGGGAGACCTTCCTGTTTCAATTTCAACACAATTTTTGCATTGAGAACAAGGCTCTGGCGACAAACCCTTTTCACAGTTAAGAGACTTTGCAAGAATCCTCGCTACCGACGTCTTACCAACACCCCTAGGACCGCTAAAAAGGTAAGCATGGGCAATCCTTCCAAGCTTTATTGCGTTTTTAAGAACCTTGGTAACATGCTGTTGCCCAACTACTTCCTCGAAAACCTTAGGACGCCATCTTCTGGCAAGAACAATATAGGACATTCTTGAGAATTCCTAAGAGATCAAAATAAAAATGGCGGAGAGAGTGGGATTCGAACCCACGGTACGCCTTTTAAGCGTACACACGATTTCCAGTCGTGCCCCTTCGTCCTCTCGGGCATCTCTCCTTTCAGGATGCAAAACCTGTATATAGGAAGTATCGCAAAAAGGCAACCATTTTTTGATGGCGGAGAGGGTGGGATTCGAACCCACGTGCCTGGCTCATCACCAGACAAGTCGATTTCGAGTCGACCCCGTTACGGCCTCTTCGGTACCTCTCCACCTTTGATTCAATATATCAAATATCTTGTAAAATCAACCCTATTTACATAGAAAGAAGTTTATTAATCTCTGGGAAATTCTGATCTTTTTCCCTAGAAACTATTCCAATTCGTGGTATGATTAGAATGAATAAGAGCTTAAAAAAGGTATAACCATGGAAGAAAGGTGTTTTTACATTGATGACGAATCTGACGAGTCCAAATCCTTCTGGAAACTCATACCGAAAGAAAGGGAAAACATCGATTACAGAATACGATGGAAAATAGGGAAATATCCCATACTAATAATTGCCCCCCACGGGGGCTTCATAGAACCTGGAACATCCATAATAGCTGAGAGCATAGCGAAAGAAGACTACTGGTTTTATGCCTTTGAGGGAATAAAACCATCAGGTAATTTTTCCCTCCATGTGCCAAGTAATCATTTCCATGAACCAAGATTTTTAAAAATAGTGTCCAATATAATCTGGACTCTTTCAATTCATGGACTCGGAACATCTGATGAAACAATATTCGTTGGAGGAAGGGATCTTACAGGGTGCGTTGAAATAAGTCAAATTCTTAAAGAACACGGTTTCGATGCAATAACAACCTGTCCTAAAGGGATTAGAGGCACAAACCCTAAGAATGTGGTTAACAGAGCTAATGTAGGTGTCCAAGTTGAAATAAGTAGAGGATTAAGAAACCATGTAATCAATATGGATGAAATCGGAAAGAGATTAATAGAGGCATTCCGCCTAGGTGTTGCCTACACATCCAAAAGATTCCTTAAGATAGAGGTGTAACAAATGAAATTTCTGTTGGCGTTACTTGTTGCATTTATAATGGTAGCTGAACCAGTAGGAAGTGAAGAAAACGTAATAGTAAGTAAAAACCTCTTTTCTCCTTCAAGAACACCACCTGCAAATCCAAAAGACGGCGAAAACCCTTCTTTAAGTCCAGGTGAAATACAGCTAGACGGAATATTCTTCTTCAACAACCAAAAGATGGCACTTCTTAAAATATCTAACAAAGACTCCTATATTGTTGCAAAAGAAGGAGATAGGATAGGTTCCTACCAATTGCTATCTATAGAAAAAAACCACATAGTGATTGACCAAAAAGGCACTCAACACATTGTAAAACTTATATCTCCAAGTAAGCCCACTCCTCCCATCTCTATTCCCCTTCCAGTGGTAAGACAGGAAGCTCCACAGCCTGCTAAACCCCAAGAAAGACAAAAATCAGAAGCTCAGCAACAAGAAGGATCAGTCAAAGATCGGATAGAATTTCCCCTTACCCTCACTCCTGAAGAATTTGAAAAACTTCCCCCTGAACAAAGGGAAGAGCTTGTCAAAAAGATAAACGAAGCCATGGCGGTTAAGGCCAGTAAAATTATTAAAAAGAAAGAAGGAAACCAGCGATGAACAATCTCCTAAATGAAGCGGTAGGTCTTAAGATGTGGGTTGGTTTTAGTGGCACCTTCTGGAACGATGAACTTAAAGATCTTATCAAAAGCTACCGTATAGGGGGCATTGTGTTATTCAAAAGAAATATTCTAAACAAAGATCAGTTAAAAGCCCTGATAGAAGACATAATTAGCTATTCCAAGGAAATCCTTAAAAGGCCTGTCTTTATTGCGGTGGATCAAGAAGGTGGCACTGTAAGAAGACTTCAATTTGTGGACATTCCTCCTCCAAGAGAATTAAAAAGTGATATGGAAGTTTCTAAGGCTTCATCGGAAACAGCAAAAGCTCTTAAGGAACTTGGCATAAATGTAAATCTTGCTCCAGTCTTAGATAGAGTAGAAGATCCCTCTAACCATTTTATGACCACCCGAGCCTTTGACTCAGACCCTTCCAAAGTTTCAGAATTTGGCTCCCTCTGGATAAATATCCACAAAAAATATGGCGTTCTTTCAGTAGCAAAACACTTTCCAGGCCTTTCTTCAGCCAAAGAAGATCCTCACTTTCATCGCCTTACTATACACTGGGAAAATCCACTGGAAATGAGAAAAGACCTTGCACCCTTTGAATCTGCCATAAGAGAAGGTGTTTTTGGCATTATGGTCTCCCATGGACTTTATCCCCTGTGGGATCCAAATTGGCCAGGTCCTCTATCAAGAGTCATTTGCACAGAGTGGTTAAAGAAAAGACTTTCCTTTAAAGGGCTCGTAGTTAGCGACGACTTAGACATGAAAGCCATAAAAGAGGTTTTCTCACCTCAAGATATCGCAAAGCAATCAACCCTTGCAGGTGTTGATTGCTTGCTTATATGTAACGACCCAATCCATAGAGAAAACATCTATAGAGCGCTTCTAGAGCTAGCAAATTCAGACTCATACTTTAAAGAGGCTGTTTTAGGATCAGCTGAAAAAATAGAAAAGATCCTTTTATCTACTTAATAGGACGAGGCAGAGCTAGACTTTCCATTATTTCCCAAAGTTCAAGAAACCATTCTTTCTTCGGGCGACCATGCTCAATATCCATCTCTTCCATAGCATCCTTTATATCAGTGACAGAAATACCACGCCCTTTAATACCAAGCACTACAGCCTTCGGCTCCCCTTCCTTGGATCTTTCCAGGAACTCCGCCATAAGCGATGCTGCATAGGCGCCAAGCCTACAACCCAAAATCCTATCAAAAGCGGTAGGAACACCTCCCCTTTGGATGTGCCCTAAAGTAACAGTCCTTACCCCAAATTTCCCTTCGCTTTCTCCTTCAAAGAGCTTTCTAATAAAATCTAAGGTATAAAAATCGGATGCCATCTCATTTTTTAAGAAAATGACCATTTTCTTTCCGCAAACAAAGCTTTCCTTTAGAATATCTACGTCAGCGCTAAGTTCCCTGAGAGTTATGCCCTTTTCAGGTATATAAACTTTCTCTGCTCCCGAAGCAAGAGCCCCCATAAGGGCAAGAAAACCACTTTTTCTTCCCATAACCTCAACAATGAAGGCTCTTCTGTTTGCACCAGCAGTGTTTCTTATTTTATCAACAGCTTCTACAATGGTGTTAAGAGCGGTATCAGCCCCAACGGAAAAATCGGTGCCAGGGAGATTGTTATCAATTGTAGCAGGAATCAAAATAATGGGAATATTAAAACTCTTGAATCGGTCTCTAAGATTTACCATCTTCCAGATATTCATATAGGTTTTTAAACCACCAACAGCAACAATGCCTATGATTTTATGTTTTTCAAGGGTGATGGCAATCTTTTCAAAATCTGATTCCTGAAGTTCAACTCTTGCTGTGCCTATCTCAGAACTAGGTCTGTTAATCCAGCCAACAAGCTCATCCCACTCAAGGTTGACCACACAGTCGTTAATAAGTCCCAGGAAAGTATCATGGGCACCCACAACCCTAATACCCAAATTCAAAAGACACCTTCCAAGTACACTAACTATGGTATTCATCCCAGGAGCATCGGCACCCCCAGTAAAAACCAAAACAGCCCCCTCTTCTGTGCATTCCTTGGCAGGTTTTATCTGAGTAAGCATCTTAACAAGCTCAAAGGCCTTTCTAAAACTTTCACCCCTTAGCTCCATTGCAAGCTTATAATCTCCCCGTTCTACAGCATCAACAACAGCTTTGCTCTTTTCAATCACTTCCTCAATAGGAGTAAAAACTACCTGGTTTTTAACAAGGCCGGCCATATGACATATTGGAACATCCCTATTTGCCACAAGATAATCAACAGCTGAAACACCAAGGCGAGTTGCAAGAATTCTATCAAATGCGCTTGGAGAACCCCCTCTTTGAATGTGCCCAAGAACCGTAAGTCTTACATCAAGACCAAGTCTTTTGGCTATTAAATCTTTTATCTCGGAAGATTGAATACCAAGACCGTCAGCATGCCTAGCCCCTTCAGCAACAACAACCATCTGGTGAGGTCTTCCGACCTTCCGAGAATTATCAATGGCATCAAGCATTTTCCTATGCCATCTAATATCTAATTCTTCCTCAGGAATAAGAACCCAGGAAGCTCCACCAGCAAGACCAGCCATAAGAGCAAGATATCCACAATGACGCCCCATCGTCTCTACTACAAAGGTTCTCTGGTGGGAGGCAGCGGTGGATGTCAAATCATCCATTGCTTTTATGATATGATTTAAAGCGGTGTCAGCCCCGATGGACATATCGGTTCCGTAAAGATCATTATCTATAGAGCCTGGGAGGCCAATAACTTTTAGATCATTAATATCTATTTCGAGATTCTCTTGAGATTTTATAAAATCAACATGTTCACGCCATTCATCAACTAACACCTTGGCACCAGTAAGGGAACCATCACCTCCAATTACAAAAAGAACTCCAATTCCTTGCTTAAGCAGATTTCTTACAGCCTCTCTTCTGCCTTCGAAGGTTTTAAACCTTTCAGACCTTGCAGTCCCAAGAAAGGTGCCACCTCGATTAATGATACCACCTACATCATGCCACCCCAAAGGCCTGAAATTTCCAAGAATTAAACCTTCATAGCCATTAATTATCCCGAAAACATTGAAACCATAATTCAAGGCTCTTCTTACAATAGCCCTCACCGCAGCATTCATTCCTGGTGAATCACCACCGCTTGTCATAACCGCAATGTTCATAACCTTTCCCCCAAAAATTGATCTATAATTTTCTCTAACTCCCTTGAAAATTCCTCCACCTTTTCTTTAACACACCTTAGCCTTATAGTAAGGCGTTGTTTGTTTCCCTCTACTATGTGGGGATAAAGCCCAACTGAAAGATCCCCCTTATGCTTAGAAGTAAATTTTTCAATCTCAGGCCCTATAATTCCTTCGCTAATTTCAAGATTCCACTCCCTTACCGCCCTATTCACCCTTTCCAAATTAAATAAATTCTCTAGAACCCACTCAAACATAGGTCTTAGCATCTCAGGAAATCCAGGGAAACAATAGACATCATCCACCATAAAACCAGGAGCTCCAATAGGATTTGGAATAAGAAGTGATCCTTCTGGAAGCCATGCCATCCTGGTTCTTTGTTCGTTTAAGCGAGAGCCATATCTTGCTTTCAAGATATTAAAACATTCTTCATGAAGAACCAAAGGCCTTCCTAAACCAAGGGCAACCCCTTGCCTTGTTCTATCATCATGGGTTCCACCAATACCTCCAGAAACAAAGAAGGGACTAAAACCAAAAGACTTTACATTTTTTATAGCCCATCCGATCAACTCCTCATCATCTGGAAGGCTCAGGGCTAAAGAAGCGGACAATCCTTCTTTCCAAAGTTTTGAAAGCATCCAGGCCTTGTTTTCATCAATTCTTTCACCGTAGATAATTTCATTTCCTACTGTAATTACAACGGGTTTCATAGCTTCTGCCCTCTATTTTAACTTGAAAAGAATTCTTTATAGTCATATATATTTTGAACATCGCAAACAAGACACAGGGAGGTCACAATTCATGATAAACATTGAAATATCTTTTGCCAAAGAAAATCAGCGAAGAAAGAAACCAGAAAGTGAAGATAATCTTGCCTTCGGTAAATACTTCAGTGACCACATGTTTATAATGAACTATACAGCAGGAAAGGGCTGGCATAGCGCAAGGATAGTGCCCTACCAAGATCTACCTCTGGATCCTGCAGCGATGGTGCTTCATTACGGCCAGGGCATCTTCGAAGGGCTTAAAGCCTATAGAACTAAAGAGGGCAAAATAAACCTTTTCAGACCCGAGAAGAATTTTGAAAGATTCAATAAATCTGCAAGAAGAATGTGCATGCCAGAAATTGATGTAGAAACACAGCTTTATATTCTTAAAACCCTTCTTAAAATTGATGCTGACTGGATACCCCGTAGCAAAGGCACTTCTCTCTATATAAGACCAACCATGATTGCTACAGAGCCAGCCCTTGGGGTAAGACCAGCCAATGAGTATATTTACTACATCATAACTTGCCCTGTAGGTGCCTACTATGCAGAGGGCTTCAATCCGGTGAAGATCTACGTAACCGACGAATTTGTAAGAGCAGCAAAGGGCGGTGTTGGGGAAGCCAAAACCATGGCAAACTACGCAGCAAGTCTTTATGCTGCAGAAATAGCAAAAAAGAAGGGCTATACTCAGGTGCTCTGGCTAGATGCAGTAGAACATCGGTATGTTGAAGAGGTTGGAACAATGAATATCTTTTTCAGAATAGAGGACGAGCTTATAACACCACCCCTTACAGGCTCCATTCTTCCTGGAATCACAAGGGATTCTGTCATTCACATTGCAAAGAAATGGAACATTAAAGTAAGCGAAAGACCAATAACCATAGAGGAGGTCATAGAAACTTCCCAGAACGGAAAAATGAAAGAGTGTTTCGGCACCGGCACAGCTGCAGTTATTTCCCCGGTAGGTGAAATCTTCTACAAAGAAAAAAGCTATGTCATTGGAAATGGCAAGGTTGGGGAATGGTCAAAGAAATTTTATGATGAAATAGTAGGAATCCAATATGGAGAAAAGGAAGACCCCTTCGGCTGGATCCATACTGTAGAGGTTTAGCAACAAAAAGAGGGGAATAATCCCCTCTTAAGAAACTAAATTTTTATCCCCAAAAGGCTTTTTTCCATGTCATTTACAGTTTCTACAACCTTTGAATTAGCTTCATAAACTGTCTTTGCCATGAGAGAACCGACAAGTTCTTCTTCAATCTTTACATTGGAACCCTCTACAAAGCCTGAGACAACATAGCCAAACCCATTTTCTGATGGAACACCCATTATGGGATTTCCAGATTGGGCGGAAGGAAGATAAAGGGTTCCACCAGCAGAAACAAGGCCAGCTTCATTTGCAAATTTAGCGAGCCCTATCCTGTGTTCTGCGCCAAGGTTTACAGCCTTTCCACCACTGTCAATCCCCCAGATTTGACCTTTTTCGTCAATCTTAAAAGAAGAATAGTTGTTTCCCAAAGATGGCACGGGATTTCCATTACCATTTAGCAGTCTATAGCCTTGGTCATTAACAAGAAAACCCTCACTATTTACATGGAAGGAACCGTTTCTTGTATAGTATACCTTGCCCTGACCATCTTGAACAGCAAAGTAACCAGAGCCAGCTATATAGAGATTACTCCATAAGCCAGTTTCCACAACTGGACCAAAATCCTGGGAATGGGAAACAGAAAGGGTTCTTACCCCTGCCCCAACATTCCCAGCCACTACATCGGAAGATTTTATCTGCTGAGCTTTAAAACCGTTGGTTTGAAGATTTGCTATGTTATGGGAATGGACATTAAGCCTTTCTACAGCATTAATCATTCCACTTAAGCCATTATAGCCTATTCTTAAAATAGACATGGCAATTCCTCTTAATCCTGCTCAACATAATTTTCGCACTCAGCGCAGGTAAAACCACTCCACATAGCTCTAGCTGCCTTATCAAGGCAGTCGTCATAATAGGGGCAATCAAAATTTCTTACCCCTTTACCTTCCTTACACCTTACAGGATTAGGAGCAGGCTTTTTTACTGGTTGTTCCGATTTCTTCTTTTGAGTTGTCGCCATTTCGCCCCTCCCCTAGTAAGAAACCTTAGTGACCTGGAAAGACTCTTAACTTCAACAAGACAATAAATCCAATAAGCATCAAAAACCAACATATCAATTCCATAATCGCAAAAACCTAAACCTCCTTCTTTACATTTGCCTCAGGGAAAAACAGTATTTAGTTAATTCAGATTCATTCGTCAATTGCAAAGTAGCCTCTCCCATCCTTACAAATGTAACCGTTATTAATTATAAAAACCCTTGCAACTTATGGCAATCACAACTTCTACATATTTCTTTCTCGAAGCTATTGAGCCTGAAATGTTTCTCAGGTAAAATAAGAAATTCTTGAAAAAAGTAATAGAAGAAGGGGAGTTTTCAAAAACAATGGAGCCACTTCAAGCAGTAAAGGGAATGCGAGATATTCTGCCTGAAGAAGCAGAGCTTTGGAGGTTTGTGGAAAACCAGGCTATAGAACTATTCAAACTCTTTGGGTATAAAGAAATAAGAACGCCTATCCTGGAAAAAACAGAGCTTTTCGTAAGAGGCATAGGTGATGCAACGGATATAGTAGAAAAGGAAATGTATACTTTTTCCGACTCCAAAGGAAGATCCTACAGTTTAAGACCTGAAGCAACCGCATCCATCATAAGGGCTTTTATCCAGAACCAGCTAAATCAATCCCAAGATAGAAAATTCTTTCTTATAGGTCCCATGTTTCGTCATGAAAGACCTCAAAAGGGGCGTTACAGACAGTTTCACCAAATAAATGTTGAAGCCTTCGGTATAGAAAATTCCATGATTGATGCAGAAATCATGTTTATGGCAACGGAATTTCTAAGAAGAATCGGCATAAAAAAGGACGTAGAACTAGAGATCAACACTTTAGGTTGTTCCTTATGCCGTCCAAAATTTAAGGAAATTCTTAAAGATTATCTTGTTAAATTCGAGGGAGAGCTATGTCCTGATTGTGTAAGAAGAATCCACAAAAACCCTCTAAGATGCTTTGACTGCAAAGTCCAGACTTGCAAAGATACTCTAAAAACTGGGCCAATTATCTATAATTACATCTGCAAAGACTGTGAAACCCACTTTAAGCAGGTCATGGAGTATTTAAGTCTTCTAGGGGTGGATTTCAAAATAAATCCGTATATGGTAAGAGGTCTTGATTACTACGTAAGGACAGCCTTCGAAATAGTAACAGCCCATCTGGGGGCTCAGAATGCTGTTGGTGGTGGGGGGCGCTATGATGGCCTTATGAAAGATCTTGGTGGACCTGATTTGCCAGGCATAGGTTTTGCCCTAGGTATGGAAAGAATCATACTCCTTCTCGAAGAAGTAAAGCTTAACTCCAACAATCCAGACATCTATTTGATACTTCTTGGAGAAAAACCACGCAAAAAAGGCTTCCTGATAGCCCAAGACCTAAGAAAAGAAGGCTTTAAAGTAGAAATGGACTATGAAGAAAGATCCTTAAAAAGTCAGATGAGAACAGCAGACAAAAGCAAAGCCCCCGTGGCTCTAATAATAGGAGAGGACGAACTCAACCAAGGGGTTGCCCAAATAAAACTTATGAACAACGGGCTTCAAAGAATTATAGAGCTAAATAACCTTGCAGTGGAACTCAAGACATTACTTAGATAGGAGGTTTTCAGTGAAAGGCGATTTGTTAGTGGAAAAGGGAATTTCGGAGTATGAAGAAGATACTGTAGGTGGCCAGGAAGTTCACATTTCCAACCTTGGAGACTGGAAAAGAACTCACCATTGTAATGCTTTAAGAGTTCAGGATATTGGCAAAGAAGTCTGCCTTATGGGATGGGCTTATCGAAGAAGAGACCACGGAGGTCTTATATTTATCGATCTAAGAGACAGAGAAGGCATCACTCAGATAGTATTTGATCCTGCCCATAACCAAAAAGTCCATGAACAGGCGCATTTTATAAGAAACGAATATGTTATAGCTGTAAAGGGCATTGTAAGGGCAAGACCTGAAGGAATGGTTAATCCAAAGCTTGATACGGGAGAAATAGAGGTTCTTGTCAGCGAATTAAAAATACTTAATACATCGAAAACTCCACCCTTTATAATAGAAGATAGAATACAAGTTAGCGAAAATGTAAGGCTTAAATACCGCTATATTGATCTAAGACGCCCATCAATGATGAAAAATCTCATCACCCGTCACAGGGCTCTTCAGCTTACTAGAAAATACTTCGAAGGAAGAGGCTTTATAGAAGTCGAAACCCCAGTTCTTACAAAGAGCACTCCGGAAGGGGCAAGAGATTATCTGGTTCCCAGTAGGATTTACCCGGGAAAGTTCTACTCCCTTCCCCAGTCACCTCAGCTTTTTAAACAGATTCTTATGGTTGCAGGCGTTGATCGTTACATGCAAATAGTAAAATGCTTTAGAGATGAAGATCTAAGAGCAGACAGACAGCCAGAATTTACCCAGCTAGACCTTGAGCTTTCCTTTGTAACAGAAGAAGACATCTACGAGCTTACAGAAGGCTGGATACAAAGACTTTTTAAAGAGCTTATTAATGTGGAGGTGACAACTCCTTTTAAACGCATCGCCTACGATGAAGCCATGAATCGCTTTGGAACTGATAAGCCCGATCTAAGATTTGGCCTTGAAATGGTGGATATTACTTCCATTGTGGCAGAGTCAGAGTTTAAGATCTTTAAACAGGCTGTTCAATCCAAGGGAAAGGTATGCTGTATTTGCTATGAAGGAGGCACAAAACTAAGCAGGAAAGAGTTAGACGACCTTGTCTCATACGCCCAGGGGCTTGGTGCTAAAGGTCTTGCCTGGATAAAGATTCAGCCTGGAGAATGGCAATCTCCTATAGCAAAGTTTCTTTCGGACGGCATTAAATCCGCCATAGCAGAAAAAGCCAAAGCTAAGGAAGGGGATATTTTGTTTTTTGCAGCTGACCAGGTAGATATTGTTAGAAATGTTTTAGGAAATCTAAGAGTGCACCTTGCCCATAAATACATCTTTGAGGAAAGAAAAGACCTTGAAGAAAGGTATGAATTCTTGTGGGTTACCGACTTTCCTCTCGTTGAATGGAGTCCTGAAGAAAAAAGGTATGTAGCAGTTCATCATCCTTTTACATCTCCTAAGGAAGAGGACATCCCCCTCCTTGAGTCTAATCCCGACAAAGTTAGAAGTAGAGCCTACGATCTAGTATTAAACGGCATTGAAGTAGGTGGAGGAAGCATAAGAATCCATAGGAAAGATATTCAAGAAAGGGTCTTTAAAGTGCTTGGTATAGGAGAAGAAGAGGCTTCCGAAAAGTTTGGATTTCTCTTAGAGGCTCTCCAATATGGAGCTCCCCCTCATGGTGGCATAGCCTTTGGTTTTGACAGGCTTCTTATGATTATAACAAAGTCAAGTTCTATAAGGGATGTTATTGCCTTCCCAAAAACTCAAAAAGCTGTTTGCCTTTTGACCGGAGCGCCTTCGGAACCAGAGATCCATCAGCTTCTTGAGCTTGCCATAAAAGTAGAAAAAGTAAATTAGAAGGAGGTTTTTAATCTATGCCTGTCTGGAATCCCAGAAAAAGAATCCTTGAACACAGACATTCTCCTTTCTGGCAATACAAGTTGGTTGATCTTGATCAGCCAAACTTGATGAAGGAGATCTTTCCTTATGACGAAGTCCCAAAAGTGGATTTTGACTGTAAGATTATCCCTATAGATCCTGCAGAACCTATGTTCATAACGGATACCACTTTCCGGGACGGTCAACAAGCAAGACCTCCTTATACGGTGGAACAAATAGAAAAGATATTTGAATTTTTGCATCGCCTCTCTGGCCACAAGGGGGTCATAAGACAAAGTGAATTCTTCCTTTATACAAAGAAAGACAAAGAAGCTGTAGAAAGATGCCTTGCTAAAGGCTACAGGTATCCTGAAATAACAGGATGGATCAGGGCAGTCAAAGAAGACCTTGATATAGTGGTAAGCATGGGAATAAAAGAAACAGGCATTCTAACCTCGGTATCGGATTACCACATATTTCTCAAACTCGGCTTGCATAGAAGAAAGGCCATGGAACAATACCTTGGTATTGTAAAATCTGCCCTGGAGAAGAACATTATCCCTAGATGCCACTTTGAAGATGTCACAAGGGCAGACATTTACGGATTCTGCATTCCCTTTGCTATAGAGCTTATGAAGCTTAGAGAAGAAAGTGGCATAGACATAAAGATAAGACTATGTGACACTCTCGGTTTAGGTATTCCCTATTCGGAAGCAGCACTTCCAAGAAGTGTTCCAAAGCTTATTAGGGCTTTTATTGATGAGGCAGGAGTGCCTGGACATCTTCTAGAGTGGCACGGCCATAATGATTTTCATAAGGTGCTGATAAACGGTGTTACCGCCTGGCTCTACGGCTGTAGCGGAGTAAACGGAACCCTTCTTGGCTTTGGAGAAAGAACAGGAAATGCGCCCATAGAAGGTCTTATCATTGAGTATATAAGCCTTAAGGGTTCAACGGATGGAATAGATACTACAGTTATTACAGATATTGCCGAATACTTCCAGAAAGAACTAAATTACCGGATACCACCCAATTATCCCTTTGTTGGAAAGTCCTTTAACGCAACAAGTGCAGGGATCCATGTGGATGGTCTTATAAAGAACGAAGAAATTTACAACATCTTTGACACCGAGAAGATTCTAAAAAGACCTATATCCATAATAATTACCGATAAGTCCGGAACAGCTGGAATTGCTTACTGGGTAAACAATAGACTTAATCTAAAGGGCGACAAAAAGATTGATAAGAGACATCCCGGTATAGTTAAAATAGCCAAAAGGGTTCAGGAAGAATATGAAAAAGGAAGGAACACCTCTATTTCTGATGAAGAAATGGAAAAATGGGCAAGACTTTACCTGCCAGAATACTTTATAAGCGAATTTGACCTCCTTAAAGAAAAAGCCAAATCACTGGCAGCTCATCTTGTGGAAGAGGTTGTGGAAAATGAAGCGATAAAGAGTATGGATCCATCGAAACAGGAACCTGTCTTGATGTCTCTTCTTGAGCTTAATCCTTTCATCCAGTATGCTTATATAACCGATAAAGAAGGAAGAAGAATCACAAGAAACATTACCCATATTGAAGACAAAGCAAAGTATGAAAAGGTCACAGTAGGTGAAGATCTTTCTGACCGTCCATGGTTTATAGAACCCATGAAAACAGGAAAGGTTCATGTTACCGATTTTTATACATCCCGTTACACAGGAGCTCTCTGTATTACCGTTTCAGCTCCTATAAGGAATAAAGATGACGAAATCGTAGGTGTTCTGGGAGTGGATATAAAATTTGAAGAACTGGCAAAGATGGAAGAAAAAATTTCGTAAAGGGATAGTTGCAGTCATCGTTATAAGCCTTACCTCTTGTGGACTTCTTCCCTCAAAGAAGCCTCAACCGCCTTCTTCTATGCCTTCGCCCCCTACATCAAAGCCCTATTGTGTTTTTGGAAAGTGTTATTTCCCTTTAGCCTCAGCAGAAGGTTACGTAGAAGAAGGACTTGCCAGCTGGTATGGACCCAATTTTCACGGAAAAAGAACTTCCAGCGGAGAAATCTTTGACATGAACGATATGACCGCTGCTCACAAAATACTTCCCCTTGGAACCTATGTCAAAGTAACAAGACTCGACACCAATCAATGGATTATTGTTCGCATAAATGATCGTGGTCCTTTTGTAAACGACAGAGTCATAGATCTGTCTAAAAGAGCAGCGGAAGCTCTGGGAATAGTAGGAAAAGGTCTGGCAAGGGTTCGTATAGAAGCTCTTCAATCGGCAGAGCTTAGACAATACGCCCAAAATCAATACATCTGGGTTCCTAAGCCTATGCCACCAATATGGAAAGGAAAATTTGAAATTCAGCTAGCCGCTTTTGAAAATCCACAAAATGCTCAGAGATTTAGCAAGACACTGTCAAGGCGTTACGCCAACGTATCAGTTGTTCCTTTTTACAATAGAGAAAAACTCTTTTATAGAGTAAGAATAGGAACCTTTGAGGATCTTCATAAAGCCCAAAGTGTGCTTGAAAGCATAAGAAAAGAGTTTCCTGATGCCTTTGTTGTAGCCCAAGAGGAGCAAAAAACATGATACCAACCATAAAATATCCTTCCATAGAGGCAGAAGAGTTCATAAAAAAACTAGCCCTTAGAGCTTTCGGCGAATATGGGGATGTGGAAAAAGAAGTTTATGAAATCATAAACAGAGTAAGGAAAGAAGGCGATAAGGCCTTGGTGGAATACACAAGAAGGTTTGATTTTCCTCAGGCTACGGAAAAATCCCTGAATGTCTTAGAGGACGAAGTAGAAAAAGCCTACGAGAAGGTGGATAAAACTTTCATCGAAGTAATAAGAGAAGCCATAAAGAATGTAACAGCCTTTCATGAAAGACAAAAAGAAAAATCCTGGTTTATTACTGAAAGTAGCGGTATGATTCTTGGTCAGATAGTTTCTCCTGTTTCTTCAGCAGGGATTTATGTCCCTGGTGGTAAAGGAGGAAACACGCCTTTGATTTCTTCCCTTATAATGGGCGCAGTTCCTGCAAAAATTGCAGGAGTTTCCGATATAGCTATGGTCTCGCCACCCAGGCCAGATGGAACCCTTAACGAGGGACTTCTGGTTACAGCAAAAGAACTAGGAATAAACAGAATACACAAAATTGGTAGCGCCTGGGCAATTGCTGGATTGGCCTTTGGAACAGAAAGCATCTCTAAGGTGGATGTAATAGTTGGTCCTGGCAACATATATGTGACAATAGCCAAGAAGCTTCTTTCAGGACTTGTAGGTATAGACCTTCTGGCAGGACCAAGCGAGGTTTTAATCATTGCTGACGAGTCGGCAAATCCAGAATACATAACAGCAGACCTTCTTAGCCAGGCAGAACATGATTCCATGGCAAGCTCCATCCTGATAACAAATTCTGAAGGACTTGCAAGGGAAGTTAGGAAGTGTTTAAGCTTTCAGCTGGAAAGCCTTCCAAGAAAAGAAATCGCTACCGAGTCTTTAAACAGTTATGGAGCCATCTTTATTGTAAGTAACCTTCTGGACGGAATTGAGCTTTCTAATCGAATAGCTCCAGAACATCTTGAAATACAAACCTCTGATCCCTGGAGCCTTCTTAGTTTTATAAAAAACGCTGGAGCTATCTTTTTGGGAGCCTTTACGCCGGAACCATTGGGAGACTATTTTGCCGGACCAAACCATGTTCTTCCAACCGCTGGCACCGCAAGATTTGCATCAGCCCTTGGGGTTCATGCTTTTACGAAAAAAACAAGCCTTCTCTATTGCCCTCCTTCTGCACTGGCTTCCAAGATAGATGCTGTAGCTACTCTTGCAAGGGCTGAGGGATTGGAAGCCCATGCAAGGTCAATAGAAATCAGGAAGATGAAATAGTTGAATCAAAAACCCATGCCAGATAGGGCTGGTGCCCCTCCTTTATGGCAACGCCTATAATCTCTGGAACTTCATAGCTATGAAGTTCCCTTATTCTAGCTTTTAACCTTTCAAAGAGCTCAGTCCTTGTCTTAATCATCAAAAGACTTTCTTGATCGTCGCAAACTTCGCCCTTCCAAAAATATATAGACCGAACAGTAGGTATTATGTTTACACAGGCAGCAAGCTTTTCTTCCACAATAGTTTTGGCAATTTTTTGTGCCTCTTCTGATTTTCCAACGGTAACCCAAACCACCATAACATCAAAGGGGTTTACAGCCATTTTTGCCTCCCGCTGAAAAGGTTGTTGACTATTTCAAGATCCCTTGGAAATAATGCTTAGCTTAAAAAATAAAATCAAGAAATTTTGGGGAGCTCCCTATGATAGAAATAGGCAAATATAATTCTTTACACCTACAATCCGTCAAGACAACCTTTCAAGCCTTAAGAAGTTTAAAAATTTCCGAACTGGAAGAGCTAAAAAAGCTTATTGCTCCTTACATTAAATTTAGGGAAGACTTAAAAGAATTTACAAAAACTTACTTTCTTGAGTTTTGCCGGGAAAAATGTTTCAAAACATCCAAAAGCCTTTGTTGTGGATACGAGTCCATAATAGTATTCTTTGCTGATGAAGTTATAAACTACCTTTTTGGCAATCCTAAAGATTTTGAAATTATCATAGAAAAACTATCCATTCCAAACAACACAAACCATTGTGTCTATTTAGGTGAAAATGGATGTCTTTGGACAGTAAGGCCTATCTCTTGTGCAATGTTTTTCTGTGAGGAGGCAAAAAATTGGGTTTTTAGTAGTTTCTCGGAGGAGCCGTTAAAAAAATGGAACTATCTGCAAAAAATGGAAAAAACCTTTACCTGGCCAGATAAACCCATTCTTTTCGACGAGCTAGAAGAATATTTTATAAAACGAGGAGTATGGACTTCTCACATGTATTTCCACAAAAGCCCCGGACTTTTGAAGATAAAGCAAGAAAGATGGCAAAAAAATCGTTAAAAACAAAAACTTTACCATGACTCTTCTACCATTTTCTTGGCTATTTCAGAAGTATCTATTGAGTAAGAACCAGTTTCAATTTTTTCCTTAAGAAGTCTCACTCTATCCATACGGCTTTTTTCATAGGTTTCAAAAAAGGCTTTGGACTGGTTACTTGAAAACTCTACCCTGTCAGAAATATTAAAGGCTGATAAAGCCTTAGTTCTTACGTCCTTTGCTTCTTTTTTTACTCCACTAATGGAAGCCTCATAAAGTTTAGCATATTCTTGAAGCTTTTTTATTTCCATCTTACTTCCCCTTGGTCTCTTCTAAGGTTTCTTTTAATACCTCACCGCCCTCTAGAGCTTCTAACTGTTCACCTTTTTCTTCTTCCTCTTGTGTAAAGTTATCTTCCACTTCCTTTGCTTTATCAAGAGCCTGCTTAGCAAGCTGTTCCATTACGAACCGACGCTTTGCTTCCTCTGAGATAGTAACCCTCTCAGGTCCAGCAGATAAGGACTCACCGCCAATCCTATCAAACTGTGACAACTTTGTTTTTTGAAGCTGGCGAGTGTAAGTCCTTAAAACACTCTTGACACGATAGTCAGTTATGATCATTTTTTTAACCTCTTAACCCTTTTCGTTTTATACATCGACATTTTTTAGCAAAACTTTAAAATAAATTAAAGCGGAATGGTTTTTGCTTCCGCAAACAGGTGGGCAAGGTAGTTGCCCACCTTTGGGAGGTAATAGAAATGAAAACTCAAAAAAATGGAAAAGTTCACTGCCTAAGATGCAAACACCTGGGAATCACTTGGAATCCTACAACGCCCTATTTTTGCAGAGCCTGGTCTATCAGGTCAAAGAATTACCCTTGTGATGAGGTCTTCAGCATTTCAAGAATTGCCTGTCAAAAGTTTGAACCAAAGGTGGAGCAAAACACTAAAGGTATGGCTAGGTCAAAACAAAGAAGGTCAGTAGTTCCAAAAAGAGGCTAAACAATGGCAAAGGCTCCATGGATCAACGAATTTTCAACTTGCGTTTCGGAAATCGTAAAACAACTCAACTCAGAAAAAAAACCTGTAACTCCAGAAAACATAAGTAAACTTCTGGAGGAACGCTCTGATCTTATGCCCTCCCTACATACTCACCAAGCCAATAAACTCAAGCTCGTTCAGGAAATTGAAGAAGAAAACGAAAAAATTAGGAATCTCTTTAAAAGCATAATAGCATCACTTTCACCCTTCGTGAAACTTCCATCAAAAAGTCAAGCAAGGTTTGAAAGATTAAAGGATGTCATAAGTAATCCCCGGGCAGAGTTGGATCAAATAGAAAAAAATCTCGATCACTTTAAAGAATCAATTGTGGAAGCAGAATTAAGGGAGACTCCCAAGAAGGAAGGCATTAAAAAATTATTCGGTTTTCTGAATACCCAAAGTCAAAACATTGACTTAATAGAATTAAAGGATATCATGATCCAGATGCTCAATGCACTGGAACCTTTAGTCCCTCTTCTCAATAAACTTAGATGGGAGGAAGTAAAGCATTGCGTTGAAGCCATTGAAGACGTAAAAGCCTTACCGGAATGTAACGAAGCCCTTTTAGCCTTTTTGAGGGAATTGGCTGAGAATATCACAAAAGAGAAGGCAAGCCTTAATGACTTTATCAAGGAACTTGGAAGCACCCTGATAGAGATTGAAAAAAGTGTTTTAGATTCTATAGCCCACGTGCAAGCATCGAAGGAAGCCAGCATTAAAATTACATATCATTTAGATGGTCAAATTGAAGATCTTAGGCAATCTACCCAACAGTCCCTAGGCATAGAGGATCTTAGAAAAGTAGTCTTAACGAAGCTGGCTTACATCAAAGATGTTATAGAGAAAAAGAAAAAACAGGAAGAGCAATACAACAAAGAAATTGAAAAAAGAATGATAAAACTCCAGAAGGAATTAAGCCACATCAACGAACAAATCCAAGAAACTAGAAAAAGGGAGGAAATTCTTAAGAAAGAAATACTTAAAGATGTCCTTACAGGAATAGCCAACAGAAGGGCTTATGAAATAAGGCTTATGGAAGAGTGGGAACGATTTAAGCGATATGGTCACGAATTTTCTATAGCGATTTTTGACATTGACAACTTCAAAAATATAAATGACACCTATGGCCATAAGGCGGGAGACCTTATCCTAAAGGAAATAGCCCGCCTTATGGCAAAATCCATAAGAAAAAGTGATCTTCTCTGTAGATACGGGGGAGAGGAGTTCGTAATAATCTTTACGGGAACAAAAGCGGAGCAAGCAAAGGAAGGGGCAGAAAAGATAAGAAAGCTTATAGAAAACACCAAATTTGTTTATAAAAATCAGGAAATCCCGGTAACAGTAAGTGCTGGCGTAAGCCAAGTCGAAAAAAGTTACCACCATCCATCAGAAATCTTCGAAAAGGCAGACAAAGCTCTTTATATGGCAAAGACAGAAGGGAAAAATAAGGTTCGCCTTTTCTAAAATTTTACAATTAGTTGACAGGATTATCTGTTTTGGTTTATAAACTTAGTTTGTTACAAAATTTACAAAATTCTTAATAAAGTTTGGAGGTCTTTTATGTCACTAAGAAGTAAGCTCATAGTTGGAGGCGTTTTACTAGTGCTGGTTCCACTTGTTACTCTAAGCCTATATACTTATTTGGGGGCAAAAAAGGAATCAACCCGTTTTTCAGAAACTAATATCTTGCACGTAAGTAAAGTTATCGGAAATGCTGTAGAAGAAGCTTTAACAGCTCATATTAAAACTCTTCAAACTATATCTATTTGGGAAGAAGCTATAAATTCAGCAAAAGGAGATGTTTCTTCCCAGGAACTTATGAAGGGAAAACTTGGAGCTCTTAATAAAAAGTTTGGAGAAATTTACGAGGTAATCTTTATAACAGATACAAACGGAAACATAATTTCTGATAGCGATGGCGGTTCCTATAGGGGCATCAATATATCTGACAGAGAATACTGGAAGAAGGCTTTTCAGGGAAACCCTAACATAGGAAACATGGTAATATCTAAAAAAAGCAATGAACCAGTTTTACCTCTTGCGGTTCCTATTTATGACGGTCAAGAAAAAATTGTTGGAGTGGCTGCAGGAGCTATCAAAGCAGGTTTTATGGTAGATATTGTAAGCAAGTTAAAGATCAGTGAAACAGCCTATTCCTTTATGGTAGACAAATCGGGCACAGTAATAGCTCATCCTGATAAAAGCCTTATAATGAAGTTAAATGCTCTTCAAGTCAAAGAACTTGAAGAGCTTGGAAAACTAATGACAAGTGGCAAAGAAGGCATTGTAAGATACGTTTTCAAAGGCGTTGATAAAATTGCGGGGGTAGAACCGTTAAAAATAAACGGATGGAGCGTTGGAACAACCCAGTCTGTCAGTGAATTTATGAAAATAGCAAACAATATAAGAAATTCCACCTTTTTGGCAGCTGGCTTTTTTGTTATTTTATCCATTATCTTGGTTTATTGGTTTTCCAAGACAATAACAAAACCCATACATCGCATAGCCTATGGGCTTATGGAGGGGGCAGATCAGGTTGCCACAGCCTCTAGCGAAGTTTCAACGTCTAGTCAGAACCTTGCAGAAGGAGCATCAGAACAGGCTGCTTCTATAGAAGAAACGTCCTCTGCCCTTGAAGAGCTAGCTTCTATGACGAGACAAAACGCTGAAAACGCATCTCAGTCATCCCATCTTATGCGAAAGACTATCCAGGCGGTTTCTCATGCAAATGATTCAATGATTCAGATCTCTGAGGCTATGAAAGATATTTCTAGAGCTAGTGAAGAAACAAAGAAAATCATTAAGACCATAGATGAAATTGCTTTCCAGACCAATCTCCTTGCCTTGAATGCTGCTGTGGAGGCAGCTCGAGCTGGAGAAGCTGGTGCTGGCTTTGCGGTTGTTGCGGATGAAGTCCGAGCTCTTGCAATGAGAGCTGCAGAAGCGGCCAAGAACACAACAAATCTTATAGAACAAACATCAAGTCGGGTTCAGATTGGTTCTCAATTAGTTTCAAAGGCAGTTGAAGCTTTCGGGGAAGTAAAGAATACAATAGATAAGGTAGGAAGCCTTATAGAAGAGGTTTCTGCTGCCTCTAAAGAACAGTCAGAAGGCATTGAGCAAATCAATAAAGCGATTTCCGAGATGGATAAGGTTGTTCAAAAAAATGCAGCTACTGCTGAAGAAACCGCAGCATCAGCAGAAGAACTTAACGCTCAAGCTTTCCAAATGAGAGAATACGTAGGCCAACTTCTTAAAATCATAGACTTAAGGGCTACAGATACTACATCCCGAAAAACCGAAAGTCCCAAAGTAAAAATTACCAAGCCTCTGGAAACCAAACCCTTAGAAAAACCCAAGAGACCTGCCAAAAAGGAAGGAAAGGAAATATCTCCTCAGGAGATAATTCCTTTTGACGAAGACTTCTAGTATTATTAGGGGTAAGGTGCTTATATAACCTTACCCCTAGATTTTCTAAAACCCAAACTCCGCAAGAAGGGCATCTACATCATCTTGAGATTTTAAAGCTTTTTTCTTTTCATGGGCAGGACCGTAAAGTAGTTCTTTAGCCTTAGGCTCTTTATCCTTCCTTATGGAAATACCAAAGGTTTTGATGAGATCAATCAGTTTTGCTTCAAGTTCTTTAAGAAGCTGGATAATCTTTATTATGATCTGTCCCGTAAGATCCTGAAAGTCCTGAGCGGTCATTATTGTTACAAGATCTTTATCATCCTTGACGAAAAGATCTAAGAGTTCATCACCTATCCTGGAAGCTTTCTCCAGCTTTGACTTAGCGGTATCGCTTAAAGGTAGAAGAGATGATACCAGGGATTTAAGTTCTAAAACCATATTTTCTTCTTGAGATTTTCTTTCTTGCAACTGTTCTACATGATCAAGGGTTGTATTGGCAGCCTTTTCCGTCAGCTTTAGAATATGTTCTAATCGATCCTCAGAATCTGGAAGCTTATCCTCTGCAAATTCTCTAAGTTGAGGATCTAAAGACCTAGAAATGGCCTTAAGGGATTCATGAAGCTTTCTTGCAATTTTTCCAATTTCCCCGTAAAGCCCTCCTGCTACTTTATCTTCCTGAATTTCTGCAACCTCTTTCAAGATATCCTTTGCCTTTGAAATATCATTTTGGGAAAAGGCAAACATAAATTCTTTGATCTTTAAAACAATGCCCATAAATTTTTCGTCAACAGGATATTTACTTCCCAACCCTTCTTCTGGATCATAAAGAGAAAACATTCTCTCAAGATATTTCACTTTATCGGGAAAGGCTGGAAATTTGATATAGAAAAATCCCTTATCTCCGTTCAAGGTAACGATCTCACCGCCAGTCTTCTCGATTAACCTGCTAAGATAGCTCATATCGAGCTCTTCTGAAGGAGAAGAAGACTCAACTATGGAATCTATGAGTTTATAGTAATCTTCAGAATATTCCTTCTCAGATAAAGTAGTGGATTCATAGGAACTTGAAGGAACAGGTAGTCCTGTAATTTCGTAAAATTCTTCCAGCTCCTTTTCTCCTATATCCTTTTCCGTTTTAGCAACAAACTCTCTTATAGTAGCAAGGGCAAACTGAATTGCCTGCTTAGTTTCTTGGCTTATTGGGTCTGTAAAATCACTGGTATCTAACCAACTTTTGATGCTCTTTCCAAGAGTGGCTAATCTGTTTAGACCCAAAGAAAGAGACTCCTTTAGAAACTTCTCAACATATTCCGATATTTCTTCTTTTGAAGCCGAATTATTAGACTCGGTAGAAAACAGTCCCTCTAGGTTTTGTAAGATACCTGTTAATACTTCCGTTGCCATTACTTCTTACCCCTTTCAAAAGCGGTAACAATGCCTTTTACATCTATAATTAGAGCAACCCTTCCATCACCTAAAATAGCACCACCCGATATTCCCACTACGTGTTTCAAAGCGCTACCTAAACTCTTTATAACGATTTCCTGCCTACCGAGAATTTCATCAGCAAGAAGGCAATAGTCCTTTCCATCTTCACTTACCACAAGCAAAAGACCTTCCCAGGGATTCCTATGAAGGGGCTCTACGTTAAAAAATTCGTGAAGTCGAATAAGGGGCATGAGCCTTCCTCTAACATTTATCATTTCTCCCTTTCCTTGAACAGTCTTGTAATCTTCGAAGGAAGGCCTTAAGGATTCATGCAAAGAAATAGTAGGAACAACATATCTTTCACTACCTACCTTTATTATCATGCCATCTATTATTGCCATTGTAAGAGGAAGCTTCAGTTGAAAATGGGTTCCAGCACCGGGAGAGCTTTTAACTTCAATCTTTCCTCTCAAATCTTCCACAACCTTTCTTACCACATCCATCCCAACACCACGGCCAGATACGTCAGTAACCTCATCTTTAGTGGAAAAGCCAGGATGAAATATCAAATCATACAAGGCACTTTCTTCAATTTTATCCTCAGGATGTATAAGTTTTCTTTCTATGGCCTTTTTTCTAATCTTTTCCAGGTCAAGCCCTCTTCCATCATCACGAATGTCTATAACAATATTTCCACCCTTTTGCTCAGCGGATAACACTATAGTTCCATGGGGAGGCTTGCCCTTTTTTATTCTTTCTTCTGGAGGTTCGATTCCGTGATCCACAGCGTTTCTAATCATATGAACGAGAGGCTCGTAAATTTGGTCAACCATGTTTCTATCAATCTCTGTATCTTCGCCAAACATCTGAAGAGTAACTTCTTTTCCGGATTTTTTGGATAGATCCCTAACAAGGCGTATCATTTTCTGAAAAGTGCTTTTTATGGGGATCATTCTCAGGGAGGTGCTTATACGCTGTAACTCTCCGGTAATTCTTCTGAGTTGAACAACATCCTTCTGGAACTTCTGATCCTTTATATTCTGAACCTCCGGATTTTGAAGAATCATAGATTGAGCAATAACAAGCTCCCCTATCATATCTACAAGATTATCAAGTTTATCAGTATCAACCCTTACAGAAGTAGCAGCTTCTTTTAATTTTTTCTGTTCCCTCAAGGCCAAGGAAATATCTTTAGGAGAAACAATGCCTTTTTCTACAAGCTTTTCCCCGATTTTAACACCTTCATCCCTGGCTTCCTCAACGATTTCTTCTATCTGTTCTTCTTCTACAACTGCCTTCTCTACAAGGATTTCCCCGATTTTTGGAATCCTTACAGGAAGAGCTTCCTTTGTTGGATCGAAGTTCCTTATATACTTAAGGAACTTGTCTACCCTTGGATCACCTTTATAAAAAACTCTTCCCTTCGCAAGTCCTTTCTCTAAAAGAGTAAGTTGTTCCTTAAGAATATCAACAGCCTGAAGCACAATATCTATAATTGCCTCGTTGATTTTAAAATTCCCAGACCGTGCTCCATCTAAAAGATTTTCAACCTCATGGCTAAGCTCATGGATATCTTTCAGATTTAGAAATCCTGCAACTCCTTTGATACTATGGAAGGGTCTAAATACAGCGTTTATAACCTCTTTGTTTTCGGGATCTTCTTCAAGAGATATCATGTTAAGTTCAATCGAGCTGAGATGTTCTCTTGCCTCTGCGAGGAAGTCCTTAAATAAATCTGGATCCTCTATGGGCATAGATTCTCTTTCAACCACTGGTTCTTGAAAGGCTGACTCCTTGGCAAGGACTTCCTGAGAAGCTGATTCTTTGGGTGGAGGGGATGTTTCTTCAATTATTTCCTCAATAACGGCTCCTTCTTTATAGCTACCTTCACAAAGAAGCCTTATATTGTTGTGAATTTCCTGCCAGTCTTTATTTGGATCAGGCGATTCTTCAAGGATCAGTCTATTAAAAGTTTTCCTCAAAGTTTGTATAAGCTTAGCTTCCCCCTCCGACACACCTCGTTTTTCAAGCTCGTCAAGAAGGTTCAAACATTCACCCATTCCAATCAAATCGTCAATGCCAGCAATTACGCTACTTGCCAGTCTATCTAAAATTTCCTGGCGAGATAAAGCCTCGTAAGACATTGGCCATTTTCTCCTTAATCCTTCGGAACTATTTTCGCTATCTTCTCAGCCAAAGTTTGTGCGGTAAAAGGTTTAACAATATAGTTGCTAACCTTTGCTTTAACAGCCTCTATAACATTTTCTTTTTGGGCTTCAGCTGTAACCATAAGGAAGGGGATATCCTTAAGGTCTTCATTAGACCTGACCCATTTAAGAAGCTCCAAACCTGTCATTTTGGGCATATTCCAGTCAGAAATTATGAGATCAACCTTTTGGGTCTTCAGTATATCAACAGCAGCTGTTCCATCTTCCGCTTCAAGGATTTTTTTGAATTCAAGATCCCTCAAAATATTTCTAATAATTCTTCTCATAGTTGCAAAATCGTCAACCACAAGAACCGTCATATCTTTATAAGAAGGCACCGGTTAACCCTCCTAAAAACTAATTTTTATTTCACGACTCATTCTGAAGTATCTTTAATATAGTTATTGGAATTTCCTGAAGAGGCACCACATAATCAACAGCTCCCAACTTTATAGCTTCCTTAGGCATACCAAAAACAACACAGGTCTCTTCATCCTGAGCAATAGTTTTTGCACCAGCCTTTTTCATCGCCAGAAGTCCACTGGCTCCATCTTTTCCCATGCCAGTCATTATAACTCCAATAGCGTTGGGACCTGCATACTTAGCTACAGAATGGAACAAAACATCCACCGATGGTCTTTGATAACATACTAGAGGACCATCCTTTATTTCCACAAAATACCTTGCACCACTTCTTTTTAAAACCATATGGTAATTGCCAGGGGCTATGAGGGCAGTTCCTGGTATAATCGCATCACCATCTTTTGCTTCCCTTACCTCGAGCTGGCATAGTTCATTAAGGCGTTCCGCAAAGGATTGGGTAAATTTGGGGGGCATATGTTGAACAATAACAATCCCTGGAGAGTTTGGAGGCATCTGGACAAGAACGTTTTTAAGAGCTTCTGTTCCTCCCGTAGAGGCACCCATAGCAATGACTTTATGGGTTGTTTCTTTAAGAGCCAAAATCTTGGAAGCCTCCGAAAGGGCATCTCTGTCAGGAGCTATGGATGACGCAATCTGGGATGGAAACATTCTAACCTTTGCAGCAGCTCTTATTTTTTCGGCAAGCTGAACACTCATATCACCAACAGAATAGGAGCCACCAGGCTTTGCAAGAACCTCTACTGCTCCTGCAGCCAAAGCTTCCAAAGCCATTGCACTATTTTTGGGAGTAAGAGAACTTACAACAATTGTGGGAATAGGATAATACTTCATCAATTTCTTTAAAAAGGTAAGCCCGTCCATCCTTGGCATTTCTATATCCAGGGTTATAACATCAGGCTTTAAAGCAACAATTTTATCCCTTGCCACATAGGGATCTGGAGCAGTCCCAACAACTTCAATATCAGGATATTTTGAAAGTTCCTGAGTAAAAATCTTCCTTACTATGGCGGAATCATCAACTATTAGAACTCTTATCTTTTTATGAAGATCTTTTAAAGTCATATTTTTTACCTCTCAGATTCATAGGGATACCAATCACCTGCTCGTATTTTTTCAACGTGAATTATCGCGATCTCACTCGTATAGGTATTAAAAACTATTTTACGCCCTTTGTGACCGCCAACATCTTCAGCAACTACTGGAATTCCATAGCGACCTATCACTTTCCTAGCAATGGCGATATTTTGACGAGCTATCGCCTTTATTTCGTCATCTCCATCTAGAGGAAAGGCTCCACCAAAAATTTGGGCTTCGAGGTGTTCTATACTACTCCCATCCTCCAGAAAGAACTTTACCAGAGCTACAGTCGAAACATTCCCATAGATAGATCTTGCTTCAGAAGGTTTCTTAGCTTCAGGGTATAAGAAATAATTCATTCCACCCTTTCTACGGCTGCTATCCCACAAACAAACAGAAACACCACTCCCTAGGACAGTAGATATGAGAGTAGGATGGTCAGGGACATATATATAGCCTTTTTTAAGAAAATACTCCTTCGGCTTGGCAACCCTTTCGTAAAACATACTACCCGCTAAGATATACTCTAAGGGTTCCTATCCTTTCGCCAAGAACATATAAAGGCACTTTCTCAATATTTCCACTTCCCAAATTGGGATTCCCAAATTTAGGAAGCCCCAAAGCGCACTTGTCATACTTATAAGAGGCAATAAAATTACCGCCCACCATGTTAGCAAGCTCTTTCATGCAATCTACAACGTCCTCTTCCCTAACCTCGTCTTTTATAATACCGAGGAAATCGGCGGTAAGAGTTCTTGCGAAGGAATTGCCTAATTCTATTGATATAGTAATCACCTTACCTTCACATTTAACTTCTATATAGGAGCATTCTTTAGGTTCCCCTTCATAGGAAGAACTTTCCACATCCCCTTCAAACTCAACAAGAGTAAAAAACATCTTTTCCAGGGTATTAAAAATCGCTTCCTTCATCAATTCCACCAACTGCATAAACCGGCTCTCCCATAATGCCTTTTAGATATTCTCTAATTTGTTCAGGTTCAAAGGGCTTCCGAATATAACCCTGAGCGCCAAGACTCATAGCCTTATTTAGCTTCTCCTCAGCAGATTCGGTCGTGATAAAAACCAGAGGAATGTCTTTAAAGTCTTCTTTTTTTCGTAGTTCTGCCAGGAATGTCAAGCCATCCATAACAGGCATATGAATATCGGAAAGAATAAGATCAACCCAATTAGACTCTAAAATCTCCAGGGCTTCTTGTCCATTAGAAGCCTCGAAAATTTCGCCCAAATCAAAACCAGAAATTCTTAAAATCTTCCTTATCACTTTTCTCATAGAAGCGGAATCATCGACAATCAAAACATTATAAGCCATAACACCACCTTACATTAAAACTCAAATTCTCCATCCCCGGATACCTTCAAAAACACCTTCCCAGAACCTATCTCAAGTCTTACAGTTCTATTAACACTTCCTCCAACATGCTCTGCAGTAACCCTCACATTATTTCTCCAAAAAAGCTTTTTCAGAATCATGTAATTTCGTTTACCTATATTAAAAACTCCGTTCTCGTCCAGAATTTGACTTCCCCCTGCTACCTTAACAATCATGTTAGCCTTTGAGGCTCCAAGGGCATAACAGGATTTAAAAAGCAAAGGTATTCCAGTATCTCCGAACATGGCTGGGTTTTTTTTCGCTTTTTCAGGATCTATGGAAGATTCAGGAAGCATATAATGAAGAATTCCTCCAACTTTAACTGTAGGATCATACACTACAACGCCAATGCAGGAACCCAAAGAATAGGTTATTAAAATATCATCTGGCTTATTGCTTACAGCCAGATCCCCAACTCCAACAACAATTTTGGCCATAATGATGAAACTCTCCTGCTTCTTTTATGGTAGATTTAAAATACAAAAAAATGTCTCAAGTTACTACTTTTTTTTGTAAATAGCTGGCTTGATATAAATAAGATCGTGTTTTAGCCCAGCAAGACTCTCAGAATGGCCAACCATAAAATACCCACCTGAGTCAAGGTATGAGCTAATTTTTGATACTATCTCTTGTTGAGTAGGTTTATCAAAATATATCATGACATTTCTACAAAATATTACATCAAAGGGTCCCTTAAAGGGATAAGGATCCTTTAGGTTCAACCTTCTAAAAACTACAATGCTTTTTAACTTTTCGGATATTTCGTAATTAGTATCTTCGCCATTTTCTTGGATTTTTGTAAAGTATTTTATTTTAAGGTGGGGAGGAACATTTTTAAGTCTCTCAGCAGAATAAACTCCTCTGATAGCTACCTTAAGAACTTGGGTAGAAATGTCGGTTGCAAGAATCTTAAAATCCCAATTAATGCCTAGAGTATTAGCTTCCATCCATTCCAGTGTGCACATAGCCATGCTGTAAGGTTCTTCACCAGTAGAACAGGCAGCACTCCAGAATCTAATGCGTCTTGTGCGTTCATTCCTCTTTCTTGCAGTAATTTCAGGCAAGGCAACCTCTTCTAAAAATCTGAAATGCTGTTCCTCTCTGAAAAAATAGGTAAGATTAGTTGAAATAGCATCTATGAAATTAATAAACTCCGCAAAGTTGTTTGGGTTAGTTATATATTTATAATACTCCTCAAAGGATTTTATGCCTGTAGCTCTTAGTCTTTTGCTAATGCGAGCTTGAAGAAGGGACTTCTTACCCTCATGGAGGTAAATACCTGCTACTTCATAAATTAATGAGCTAAATTTACGAAAAAGACTATCACTTATTTCCAACTCCATAGGTCACCCGAGGACTGGAAAAATCAAAATATTAAAGCATTGATATTATAAACATCATGTAAGAGATTTTCTAGGGGTTTTTAACAGAAAGATCTATCCTGAAAAAAGAACCTTTAAGCATCTCCCAGGCATGTTCTTCTTTAGCAAGGGAGCGAAGATAATTTAAATCTCTTTCCTCTTTGGAAAAACCGCTTCTACAAATAATTACTTCTCTTCCTTCCTGCAACTCAGACCAGCATGGCTCAGCTGGCAAAAATGATGGAAAAAATAACAAAACATAAATTATAGCCAAACAAATCTTCACAGATAATCACCCCTTTTCCATTTAATTGATTCGGTAAACAATAACACTCGAACTTCTTCATAGATATTTCCTAAATCGCCCTTGAACTGAATTCCTTCAAGTTCTTCAAAAGCATCGGAAGTTGACCGTAACACATTATCGAATGCTTTGGCATCGAAACTTGGAGAAGAAAGCATGGAAGTAAAAATCTCCAGCTTATCGATAACCTCTTCCAGCTTATTCAAGGGCATATCTACCTCTTTTCTATTGTCTAGCCTGTTCTCTAAACCATTTATATCCAAAGCCTCTATAGATTCAACAAAAGCAGGTTTACTTCCTGAAATCGATAGCTCACCCTTGGTTAGCTCGTCCAAGATTTTTGAAAAATCTTCTCCTGAAGCTCTGCTTTTTACACCACTACCTCTATCAAAAGTTCCTTCAAAATCAACCTTTTCAACTTTCATAGGAAACTCCCTTTTAAGGTTTTTTCATATTTTATTGCAATAACATTGCCATTTCTTGATAATCGCTAAGGAAAGACATGAAAACACTTTACTAGAGGAAAAAAATTCCTACTCAAGGGGCACGTTTACATAAGCCCAACTTATTCCCTTGCTCCTTACAAGTTCTACTCTGGAGTTGTGTTTCTCTAGAAGTTTTTTAACGCAATAAAGTCCCATCCCTAGAGAGATCCCAACTTCATAATCTAAGTGCTTCCCTTCAGGCCAATTCCTAAAACCAGGCTCGAAAAATGACATCACCTCAGTTTCATCGCTCCAACCACAACCATTATCTCCTACACCAAAAATTAAACTAGAAGGGTCAGTCCAAACCGAAAAAATTAGCTCCCTCGGAGCATCAACGAATCTCAAAGCGGTAAGGGCATTTCTTACAAGCTCTATAAAAATCAGAACAAATTCTTGGGGATGAAAAGGCAAAAACGGATTTTCCCTCATGTCAATGGTTAAGCTAACATGATGCTTGAAAAAAAGATCAGACCTAAGCACCTTTGAAATAAGTGCAAAAACTTCTTCAAAAGTAAAATTGTTATGTCTTTCAGCTAGAAAGATCTCAATATTTTTAAAATCCTCAAGCACATCAAAGACTCTAGATAGTTCACCTTCAACTAGATTTAAATAGGTTATATCAAGGTCTTTTTTCACAAAATCCAGGGCAAATCTAATATTTTGTAAGGGCGTGCTAATATTATGAATTACACCCCAAAGAAGATCACCTTTGAAGGCATCGTAATACAACTTCAAAATCTCATAACACTTATTAATCTTGTTTTTTTCTTCTAAGCTTTCTTTCAGCATGAAAGACCATTCTAACTATTGCTTGTCTGTCTTCTTCATATATATCTTCAAACTCAATACCTACCACATTATTATTTTTTTCCTTTACCACCCTACAAACCCTTCCAATTGCAAAAATTGGCGATAAATCTCCAATTTTAGACATTATACAAAGCTCAAGCAACATTCCCACTTCAAGATCTGTTTTGGTATTGATGGATATGCCTCCTCCGCTTATATCTACTATTGGATCTTCATATTGAAAGATTTTATGGTCAAAACCCCTTCCAACCCACTGGAGGAGATGGTCTATCTTGTTTTCGATCCTCTCAAGCCTATCTAGAATAACCTGAAAAACAGGTTCCAAATCTTCAATACCTTCTGGAATCATCGTGTATATTTGATGCCTTCTTGGAAGCCATAAGGTATTTTCATCGGTGTCTATGATGTTATACTTTACTATAAGTCCAGGAATATGAATTCTTAAATACTGCCTCTTGTCATCAACCATCAATATCTCCAAGTATCTCTAAAAAGGCTTCCACTACCTTGGAATCAAACTGCTTTCCTTTGGTTGAAATAAGCTCTTTAATAATCTCATCTCTCTTTAGGGCTTTTCTATAGGGTCTATCAGTGCTCATAGCATCGTAGGCATCAGCAAGAGTAATAATCCTAGTAATTATAGGGATATCCTCTCCACCAATACCATCAGGATAACCCTTGCCATCCCATCTTTCGTGGTGATGCCTTATAATAGAACGCTCTATTTCACTAAGACCAAGCTCTTTCACTATATCTTCACCGATGATGGGATGTTTTTTAACAACTTCAAATTCTTCATTAGTAAGCCTTGCTGGTTTATTTAAAATACCATCCGGTATTCCTATCTTGCCAATATCATGAAGGTATCCCACAGTATTTAGAGCCTCAATCTCTTCTGAGGGACGACCCATTGTTTTGGCAATTTTTACAGCAACCCTTGTAACCCGCTCTGAGTGTTTGCCGGTGTATAAATCTTTTGCTTCCAGGGCATTAACCAGGGATCTCAAAATCCCGTAAAAATTGGCCATTAAGCTTTCATACAGGGCAAGATTTTCGATAGCAAGGCTTGATTTCTTTACAAGAAACTCAAAAAGATGTTCCTCCCCTTCTGGCATCTTCTTAAGAGTAGCATCATCATAAAGAGCCACAATAAACCCGAAGAGTTCTCCCCTTATCTTAAGAGGCCACAAATTGATTAAATTGACGTCAACGCCAACGGTCTGAGCCACCTTCGATGACAAAATATCATCAGGCTCAGTTGAAAAATGGTTAGAAAATTCTATAAAATCTGGCAATTTCTTTTTAGGTCCCTCTAAGCATGCGCTAGCCATAAGAATCATTTTGCTATTAGATGGAACCACCACAAAAAATCCGCACTCACTTCCCCTGCTTAGCTTTAGAGCCCAATCTACCAGTAGGCTATATAATTTTTCGCTAAACTTTACATCATCAAAATCTTTTGAAATGGAAAAAAGAGTCCTTTGATACTCAAGATTTTTTTCAAGCTCAGCATTTAGTCTTTCCAGTTCTTTTCTTGCTTCTAATTCTAGTCTGAGAGCCACATTATCGAGCAAAATTTGCCTTTCCTTTAAAGCTCTCTCTAGGCTCATCATAAGATGACTGAAGGAAAAGGGTTTTGAAAGAAAATCGGAAGCCCCAAGTCTCATCGCTTCAAGGGATTTTTCTAGAGTAAGATAACCACTCATCATTATAACAGGGATGGTTGGATCACGAAACTTAAGAAACTTTAAGATATCAATGCCACTAACCCCAGGAAGCTGGAGATCAACAAAGGCACAATCAATAGACTTATTATTTAGTAATTTCTGTATATCCCTACCATTTTCAAGAACAATAACTTCGTGACGACCAGCCTTTAAGAGATAATTTTTCAAAAGATTACCAAGAGCTTTATCATCCTCAACAATTAGAATTCTCACAACGCATCTCCAACTAAATGAGACTTCAAAAGAAAGTTAACATTTTAAGACAAAAAAGCCAACTTGAGAATTAAAAAGACTAGACTTTGCCGTTGAAAAGAACACCCACAAGCTCTTCCAGCTTTTTCCTAAGCCTAAGAAGTTCCTCCGGAGGAATTTGTCTTATTAGCTTGCCTGTTTCTTTATTGATAATCTTAACTACAATATCGCTTGTATCTTCATCTATGTCGAAGTTTAGACTAATGTTAATCTCTGAAAGATATCTTTCTATTTCCTCAGCAAGCTTCTTGGACTCTTCAAGGCTTATCTTTAAAAGATTAGTTTGCACCCCAGTTTTGTCAATTTTCTCACCTTTTGTGCTCTCCGTTTTAGCACTTTCAACGCCTTCAACGGGTTTTACGAGCTCTTCTCTTTTTAGCTCGCTACCACTTTTTGTCCATATTTCAAGGCTAATAGGCTGTATTTCAGGAACCTTTACCTCCATTTTTAGCTCCCTCTTTTAGGACATTATGCTCATTAAATATTTTCGGATTTAGAAACCACATCCTTGAGACTTTTTCAATTCTTGAAAAAACAAGGTAGCAAACTGAAAAGCAAGCCTTTCGAGAATATTTTCTACCGAGGGAGAAGAGCTTCCAACAAAAGAATGCCAAAAAAAATCAAGATCCATACCAGGGTAGGAAAATCCTTCCTGAACCACTGAAAAAATTACCTTACCTGAAGAGACATCTAATACATCCGTTTCAAGAAGGATTCTTTGAGTTGTGCCACCACCTGTAGCAAGCATTTTAACCACCCGCCCCTTTAAAATCAGCCCACACTCTGAAGAAGCACCATAATACAAAAGATCGTCATCAGACCGCCATACCACGTCAAGAAACTTTACTTCCGAAAAAACTTCTTTTGAAGCCAAGGCTTTCCTATAATAAAGACCAATTCTCTTCTTCCAATCACTTGACAATTTATCAGATTCAAAAGGAACAACACAACAAGAAAGATACTCGTAATCTTTACCGGTATCCTTGAGTCTTACAATAGCTCTAGGCTCTTTCAATGATACAAATCCTACACAACCTACAGCAAAAAAGCAAATAAGACCAACAACAAATAATTTTTTCATCTTCCTTCATCCATCTTTTTAAAGTTATCTAAAAATAAACTAAAAATCAAACTTTTAAAATTGGCATCCCTATTGCATAAATTAGAGTTGAGCAATATAAACAAAAAACCAGGGATGGAACTTCATTCTAAGGAGAGAAGCCATGAGAATAAATACTAATGTGCCAGCCCTAAATGTTCACCGTAATTTGACATTAACCAACAGGCGACTTGCAGAATCTTTGAAAAAGCTTTCCTCGGGCTATCGTATAAACTCTGCAAAGGATGACGCATCAGGACTTGCTGTGGCAAACAAATTTAGAGCTGATATAGCCTCTTTAAGAATAGCTCACCAGAACGCAGGAGAAGCTCAGGCAATGCTCCAGATAGCAGACGGAGCATATAGTAAAATCTACGACATCTTAGTGAGAATGAAAGAGCTTGCAACCCAGGCAGCTTCTGATCAAACAGTAAACTCCCAGCTTGTTTCAGAGTTTATAAACCTCCAATCTGAAATCACCCGAATTGCTGAGTCTACAAAGTATAACACAACTGTTCTTGTAAACGGTGGAACCCTCGCAGCCCAAGGACTCACTTTCCAGGTAGGCCAGACCAATGGGATAGAATATCAGCTCAACATTAGGCTTGCTACAGCTAACGCAGATGCTTTAGGTGTTGGTATTGGCAGTATAAGTATTGCTAACAGTGCTTCTGCAAGATCAGCTATGGATGCGATAGATAGTGCAATATTTGACATCAACCGATACATGAGCCAAATTGGTGCTTACCAAAACAGACTTCAGTATACAATGGAAAACCTTGAGATAAGCATTGAGAATTTCTCCGCTACTGAATCTACCATAAGAGATGTAGACATGGCCTGGGAAGTGATGAACTTTACGAGATCTCAGATTCTCCAGCAGTCTGGTATTGCAATGCTTGCTCAGGCTAATATGGCTCCACAAAGAGTTCTCCAGCTTCTGGGTGGCTAATTCTTAGACTTACTGAGCTAGCCAAAAGAGGTAGGACTTTAGATCCTACCTCTTTTGTTTTTTTAGGCATAGGGTTTGCTATTAATTTTATTGAAGTTTAAAGGAAAACCATCCGAACAAAAAGATGGATCCTTCCTAAGGAGGGTTGTATGGGAATAAGCATAAGTGGACTGAGCAGTGGCATAGATTGGCAAGGTATTATTGAGAAGTTAAGGGCAGTTTCTGAAAAACGGCTTCAGCTCATAAAGGATCAGCAAAAAGACCTTAGTGACAGACTTACCGCATGGAAAGACCTTGCCTCTAAGCTTGAGAACCTCAAGAAGGCGATGGACAATCTAAGAGACCCCTGGGATTTAAACCTATTTAAGGCAAGCCTTGCTTCTTCAGATCCTTCCGTTTCCCCAGAATCGTTACTTTCTGCAACCGTAGGAACTAACGCTTCCCAGGGAATTTATAATATCCAGGTAATCCAAAGGGCTGATTACCAGAAGGCTTTTAGTGAGTCCTTTACTTCTACAGACCAGGATGCTGGTAAGACAGGCTTTATAACTATAAACGGGAATAACATATCCCTTGATGGTAAAAGTCTTAATCAGATCCAGTCAGATATCAATGCCCTTAATGAAAATGTGCTGGCAAGTATTCTAAAAGTTTCTGACAACGAATATAAACTAGTGATAACGAGTAAAACTACCGGTGCTTCAGGGTTTACCTTGGACACATCAAACTCCAATATGACTTTTACCGAGCAGGCAGGAAAAAACGCTATCCTTTCCATAGATGGCATCACCATAGAAAGATCCACCAATACCATAACCGATGCATTACCGGGAATTACTCTGGAAATAAACAACGCCTCCTCTTCAACTACTCTAACATTAAAGGTTGAAAGGGATTACAGCGCTATTGAGGCCAAAATGAAAGACTTTATTGATTCTTATAACAGTGTCCTCGATGAGATAGCCAAACACATTACTGGAAAGACGGAAGCCAATGCTAATTCGGGAGTGCTAAACTCAGATTTTACTCTTCAAACGATAAAGGCAAATCTTCAGCAAGTTTATCTTCAGGCAGGGCTCTACGACCTTGGCGTTAAGATAAATGACACTAACCGTCTAGAATTTGACTCTTTAAAATTTACGGAAGCTATGAAGTCGAATTTCGACACTATGGCAGAGAAAATTAATAATTTCGCCAGTAACATGTATAATCAACTTAATAGATTGATGGATCCAGTTTCTGGAACCATCACTTTGAAAGAAAACAGTCTAAATGATGCAATAAAAAACCTTGAAAAAAAGATCAATTCGGAGCAGAATCGAATTGATAGGCAAATGGAGGCACTAGCTAAACAATTCCAAACTATGGAACAGGCTTTATCAGAAATGCAGTCTCAATCCCAGTGGTTATCTGCTCAGTTAAGTGCTCTTATGTCATCATAAGGGTAAATAAATGGAGATTGAGTCATTGCAAAAGCTTTTTAACGAGTGTTTGAAGCTAGTAGAAGAGCTAAGAATAAATACTTTGCTTATAGCAGAACAAAAATATGCTGAAATTGAGGAGCTGGAAAGTATTAGTCACAAATGCAGGACTTTAAGAAAGAGGATAGAAACTATCTTAGATGAAATTAAACATATTAAAAACCCTTTTTCTCTCAAAGATAGCAACGATTCAATGAGAATATTTTACAAAAACCTTCAGGAAAAACTTATGGAAGTAGAAAAAGCAACCACTGGGGCAATAGAAATTCTAAAGGAAAATATGGAAAAGATTGATAGCGAGATTAAACTCTTAAGACAAAAAAATGTAGCCCTTAAGTCATATCACAAAGCTCAATTTATGAAATAAACAAAGGGGGTATTTATGGTAAATCCCATAGAAGCCTATCAAAGAACTAAAGCCCAAACAATTGATCCAGGAAAACTTATAGTGATGTGTTACGATGCCATAATAAAGGATTTAAAGGAGGCTAAGGAGTATCACGAAAAGCGAAATTTAGAAGCCTCCTATGACAAAATAAGACACGCTCAAGACATTGTTACGGAACTTTTAGTAGCGTTGGACTATGAGCAAGGCGGTGAAATTGCAATAAATCTTGGGAAAATTTACAATTTTCTTCTAAGGCAATTTATTATAATCAACAGCCAAACGGATCCAACTTTTTATGATCCTCTGATTAAAATTGTTGAAGAGTTAAGAGATGCCTGGGATCAGATTGCCAGGCAGTCTTCATCCTCGATTTCTGAAGCAAAGGGTATTAAAATTTAAGAGATTGTTTCGGGATTTCGTTCCCCCTGACAATGACCAAAGGGGACTTTGTCCCCCAACGACCAACCAAAACTTCCTCTCCCAGCATGGCCAATTAAAGTCCTGTCCTTTGGAAGGACTGATTAGAACTCCGTTTCCCGTAATGTCCTTTAGCTCTCCTCCCATTTCATGCCTTCTGGAAGTTTTATATAATTTTTTACTTCTTCTTGATCCATTGTCCACTGATAGCCTTTTTTTAAGTCAACATTAAAAAGGAGGGGGCTTCTTAGGTGAAACCTTATCGCCTCTTTTTCTTTATCAAAAGATATTAAATTCAGAACAACAAGACTTTCTCTATTTTTTACTTCTATAGGTTCAAACCTAGACTCGGGCACTTCATAGGTAATACCTATCACCTCCGGAGGGCACACAACAAAAGCCAAATCGGGATCATCAACAGCTTGAAGCCACTGAAAAGGAGTATCTTTGTGTTCTATAATCACATACCTTTTTATGTATTCAAATCCTGGGATACCCCAGGGAAATTCTATAATAGAGTCATCCTTTACTTCGATTGTTCCAAATCTACTTGTTTCAATCTTCATTTCCCCGCCCCTATTCATTGTCAAGCTCAATATGGTGTTTAATAAAAAGTGGTAGTGCCTCTTTTATGTCATCTTCATTTACCAAAGAAGCCCTCTTATTTTCTTCTACGATTCTTTGGTAAATCTCTTTCCTGTAGACCGGAATTGACTTTGGGCTTTTTATACCCAGTTTAACTCTATTGTTGGATATTTCGGTTACTACGACTTCTATATCATCACCTATTTTTATTGCTTCCCCGACTTTTCTACTTAGAATAAGCATGTTACCTCAGTTGGATAAAAAATTTTTCACATCCCTAAAGACATCTCCAAACTTTGCAAGCATTTCTCCTATCATACGGGCGGTTATTCCTAGCTCCCTGAAAACTTCATCTCTGTTAGGCTGAACAAAACCATCAACGCCACACCCTATACCTATAGAGGAAACCATTCTATTTGCCACATAGACAATTTTAGCCATATCCCTGTATTTTTCATGAGCCTTATTAGGATCATGGTGAAATCTTATAGCAGCAACGATTGCATCAGGAAAATTCCACCTCTTGGCAATAAGTCCGCCAAGCTGTTGATGATCTATCCCAAGAACCTCCCTTTCAGCATCCAAAAAACACTTCCTTTCTTTTTTTACCTTTCCAATGATGCTTTCAAACTCCTCTTTCACATAGAAATGCAAAACGGTTTTCCCAATATCATGAAGCAAACCAGCAGTGTAAACGACAAAGATATTCTTTCTTCCCAATCTTTCTCCAACAATCTCTGTCATCAGCGCCACACCTACCGCATGTTCCCAAATCTCCCCTTCCCTTAAATCATAACCCTCTGCAGTTCCCATAAAATACCTTGCAGCACAGGCAGCTGTAACGACCTGAATAAGATTTTTTTGCCCAAGCACCACAATAGCGTCCTTTAAAGAATTAACTGTTCTCATCCTGGCAAAATAGGGAGATCTACTTATAGAAATAACTCTAGAGGCTATTACAGGCTCATACTTTATAACCTCTTCAATTTCCTTAACGGGAGCCATATTTTTCAAAAGAGGTATAAGCTTTTGAACAACATCGGGAAAGGGTGGTAAGTTCTGAGCCTGTTCCATTATGCGCTCTAGCCACTGATTTTTTGGTGCCCTCTCTTCCATTTTTTCCTCTTTAGAAACTATACCTTAAGCCATTTTTTGCTTTATAATATCAAAGTCATCTATATAATACAACAAATTTAGATGGCCGATTAAGTTTATAATGGATCTTGAAAAGGCATACAGAATTTTAGGGCTTTCGAAAGAGGCCACCATCGATGAAATAAAGAAAAAATACCGTTTTCTTGCCAAGAAATGGCACCCTGACCTTGTGAATCCCTCTCAAAAAGCTGAGGCAGAAAAACTTTTTAGGGAAATAGCAGAGGCTTACAGACTCCTTATAGAACACAAAAGGCTAGAAAAGATAATAAAAGACAGAAAGGAAACCTTTACCTACGGTAAAACACCACCAAGGCAAGCCAAAGAGACATCTCCAAACATAAGTAAAACCAAACTAGCCTGCATTATACTCGGAATTGTCGTTGCTGCTATAGTAATAGTAAACCTTCAGCCTAAAGAACAACCATCCGTTGTTATAATAGAAAGGGAAAAAGCTCCTATTATTTCTATATCTTCTGAATCCAAAGAACAAAATAGCCACAAAAAGGAGGATAAGAACTTTTCTATACTTCAGTCGCCCTATAAGGACTTTTTTTCATTAGGCTCAAAGGAAAAGGATGTCATAAGAGTTCAGGGAATTCCCGAAAAACGCTTCGGAAGAGTATGGCACTATGGACTTTCCAGGGTATTTTTTAACCAGGAGGGCGAAGTTATAGGATACGATAATTTCGACGGACAATTAAGGGTTCAACTGATACCTAGGGTAGTGCCTTACAAGATGCCTAAATTTTTTACTCTGGGTTCTACCCAGGATGAGGTAATTTTGGTTCAAGGAACACCCTCTAGAATTGTAAAGAATACCTGGCATTACGGAATAGATAGGATTTTTTTTGACAGTGGTTCACAAAAAGTTATAGGCTATGATAATCCTACGGGAAGTTTAAGGGTGCGGATAATTTCAAAAAATGAAAGGGCAGTTAAGGAATATTTTACAGAAGGAGACAGTCAGGAAGAGGTTGCATTGGTTCAAGGAACTCCAGACAGAGTGGAAAATGATAAATGGTATTACGGGGGTTTTTACGTAATATTCAAAGATAAACGTGTTGTAGGGGTAGGGCCGGTTTATTCGGAAACTTCATTAAAATTTATGCCTAAACGAAACTAAAAACGGAGAGTTACCATGAGCTACATGGAAGATCTGTATAAGGGAAGATTTGATTGGGATACCTTTGACTCCTATCAGGAAAACATAAGAAAGGAAAAAATCGAAAAAATCATAGAAGCCTACAGAGAACTCCTAAAGGCAAATCCTCCCGATGAGATCGAGAAGAAGGGAAAAATTAGCAAAAAACTTCTTAAAGACATGGCATCCATTGGGCTTTTTGGACTCATAATACCGGAAAAATACGGAGGACTAGGTCTTACCCTTCAGGAATATCTTCAGGTGGTGGCTCAGATGGCAAAGCTAGACCTTTCTGTCTCTCTTGTATCTCTTGCCCACCTTTCCATAGGGATAAAGGGTTTGATAATCTTTGGAAACAAGGAACAAAAAGAAAAGTATCTTCCGAAGGCTGCCTCTGGAGAATGTATATTCTCTTATGCCCTTACAGAGCCAAAGTATGGCTCCGATGCAAGACATATAGAAACTAGAGCGGAACTTTCAGAAGACGGGAACTTCTACATATTAAATGGACAAAAAACCTACATAACCAATGCCAATTATGCTGGAGCTTTAACAGTTTTTGCTCAAATGGATCCTAAAAATCCCGGCTACATGGGAGCCTTTATAGTGGAAACCTCCTGGGAAGGTGTAACAATCCACAAAGACATGTCTAAGATGGGTTTAAAGGCAAGCTCAACAGCATCAATATCTTTCGAAAATGTTCGTGTTCCCAAGGAAAATCTTATCGGCAAACCTGGAGATGGTTATAAAATAGCCCTGACAATTCTAAGTTATGGCAGATTAGGACTTTGCGCTGCTTCTGCAGGAATCATGGAGCAATCCCTTGAAGATATGATAAAAAGAGCCAAAAGTAGGTATCAATTTGGAAAACCTATCGAAGATTTTGAACTTGTCCAGGAGATGATAGTAAAAGCCTTTGTAAATAAAGAAATAGCAAGGGCTATGGTTTTTTTTACCGCCCACACCATGGAAAGATCTTCTTACACTTCAGTGGCAATAGAAACTTCCCATTGCAAACTATTTGGAACAACAAGGGCTTGGGATGTCTTATACGATGCCCTTCAAATCCATGGTGGAGCTGGCTACTTAACCACTCTTCCTTTTGAAAAGAGGCTACGAGACTTCAGAGTCACAACCATCTTTGAAGGAACAACGGAAATTCACTCTATCTACCCTCCCCTCTGGATCATCAGAAGATGGAGTAAGGAAATTTCGGGTATGTCAAAAATAGACAAGGTTAAATGGGCTCTCAACCTTCTTGCTCCTCAGAAAAGTTGGCCATCCTGGGGAGAAGAAAAGGAGCTTTCTAAAGCAAAAAGGCTGTGTGAAAAAATGTCTAAGGCTGTAAGAAGGCTTATTATTTGGGGAATGGCTGAGTATGGGCAAGAAATAACCGAAAAGGAATTTTTCCTAAGACGCATTACTCTCATAAGTCTTTATAATTTTGGGCTCATAGCTATGGCAGCCTATATTAGATACTTGAAAAAAACGGGCAAACTTGCCCAGACTCACCTAAAAGTGCTCGAATACTTTACAGAGGAGGCAAAGGCTATCTACAAAACTTCCCAAAAATATTTGATACCTTATAAAGAAATCATACACAAAAAACTTATCAAGAATATCCTAAAGGCTTGACATGAAACGATATAGTGCTAATCACTAAAATACATTTCACCTGGAGGTTTTTTGTAAGATGAAAGAATGGGTTTTTCTGTTTCCGGGTCAGGGCTCCCAATACGTTGGGATGGGAAAAGATTTCTGCGAATCCTATGTAGAGGTTAATAACATTTTTACAGAAGCTAGTGATATTCTTGGAATGGATATTAAAAAACTTTGCTTCGAAGGACCAGAAGAAGAATTGGTGCTTACAAAGAATGTGCAACCAGCCATAACAGTTGTAAACATTGCCTGCGCAAAGGTGCTTCAACTTCATGGTATTCACCCTGTGGCTGTTGCAGGCCATAGCTTGGGTGAATATAGTGCCCTTTACATAGCAGGGGTAATAGATTTCAAGACTCTAATGACCCTCGTAAAATACCGGGCACTTTTTATGCACGAAGCTTCCGAACAGGTAAAGGGTGGTATGCTTGCTGTAATGCATGCAAAGGAAGATCAAATAAATGAACTTTGCCAGAAATTTAATCTGGAAATAGCAAACATAAACTCTCCCGATCAAATAATTCTTACAGGGGAATTGGAAAACATTACCAAAGCCATGGAGGAAAGCAAAAGGCTTGGCATAAGAAAATCTGTTATGTTGAATGTAAGTGGAGCATGGCATAGTAGGTTTATGAAACCAGCTTCCCAGAAATTCGAAGCGATCTTAAAAGATTGCACCTTTAATCCACCTCTTTACCCTGTGGTAACCAATATAGATGCGAAACCTCTGGATGAGGTTGACAGTATTAAAGAAAAGCTAAAAGACCAGATTTGTTCACCTGTTCTGTGGAAACAGTCAATAGAATGGTTAGTTCAAAGGGGCTACAAAAACTTTGTAGAAGTAGGACCAAAACAGGTTTTAAGCGGTCTTATGAGAAGAATAAATAAAGACGTTAATATAGAACACGTAGAAGATTCAATATCTTTGCTTTCTTTTCTAAGAGCAAATCAAAACAATGGATAGGAGCAAGCCAAAAATGAAAAAAGTAATCACGCTGTTTTTTCTAGCGCTAGCTATCTTCTACAGCGATCATCTTTTCGCTTTTCAGCAAAAGATATCTCCAAAGGAAACTGTTGATGGAATGCTCAAGGAAGTATTCGCTGTTTTAAGAGATTGTCCTGGCGGGAAATTTTCTCTAAGAGCTCAAAAAAGTAAACTTTTCGATATAGCTTCAAGATATGTTGATCTCGACGAAGTAGCGCCAAGGGTTGTAGGTGTTCAATGGAGTAATCAACCTCCTGAAAAGCGAGAAGAATTCAAAAAACTCTTCAGAGAAATTGTATTCGAAAGCTACATCGACAGACTTGATAGCTATAAATGTAAAAATGAGACAGTTTACTACGAGGCTGAAATAATCACCGGAAGTAACGCCTCTGTCAGAACCAGGGTGAAAGTGGAAAACGAACCTGACATAGTTATAGAATACAGGCTGAAGGGAAAAAACGTCGAATGGAAAATCTATGATGTAGTAATAGAAGGCATAAGTGTTGTCCAGAATTACCGTAGCCAGTTTTCAGAAATTCTTAGAAATAGAACCTTTGACTATCTTCTTGAAATGCTAAGAAAAAAGGTTCAGGCAAAAACTGGCGTTGAAACAGAAAAAACATGAAAAACCCTTCATCAGGACATAGAAAAAGGTTAAGGGAAAGGTTTCTCTCAGCAGGGTTAGAAGCTTTTCATGATCATGAAGTTCTCGAATTAATCCTAACCTACGCCATTCCTAAAAAGGACGTAAAGCCTATTGCAAAGGCACTTCTAAGTCACTTCCATTCTTTTCATGCTGTTTTAGAAGCACCAAGAGAACTGCTTGAAAAAGTTCCGGGCGTTGGTTTACAAGCTTCTATACTGCTTAGTTGTCTACTAAAAATCTTTGAAAGATACCAGCAAGATAAACAAAAGAGCAAAAAGTATATTTCCAGCCCTGAAGAGGCCTGGGAGTATATTCGCCCAGTAATTGATAAATCCTATGAAAGTTTTTGGCTAATAGCCTTGGACAGCCAAAATAAAATTATTGCCTGTGAAATGATTCAAAAAGGCACGGTAAATAGAACCCCCCTGGTTCCAAGGATGGTTGTGGAGGCCAGTATAAAACACAAAGCAAGTGGTATAATAATTGCTCACAATCACCCCTCCGGCAATCCTAAGCCATCTAAAGCTGACCATGAAATTACCTCAATTCTTAAGAAAATTCTGGAAGCAATAGACATCAAGTTACTAGACCATATTATTGTAGGTGAAAACTCTTACTTTTCCTTTCTTCAAAAGGGAGAACTAAGGTGAAGTTTTTTGGTGTTTTTCTTGTTCTTTGGCTCATTCTTTTGGGAGATCCTGCCCAGTCCGCAACATTAGAGAGAGTTCTTATAACTCCAGCATCGGCAAAGCTATGGTTTATTGATGAAACAGATAAAAACCAAGTAACTATCGAAATCCCTCCTCAGGCAATAACAGAAACCTTTGGCATAGAAATAATAGAGCCTAAAGATGTTAAGGTGCTTAGAATAGTGGAAGAACAGCAAAGTGAACGAAGCGAAAAGGAGATAAGAGAGCTCTTAGACAAAATAAAAGCCCTTGAAAAAGAGTTAGAGCTTTTAAAGACTTCTCAACGCATCTTACACATGGAATTGGAGTCATGGCAGAAACAGAGAAATTATAAGAGAGAAAAGGTAGAGGATGTTGTGGCCTTTCTGGAAGCATCAAGAAACAATATAGATTTAATCTCAAAAAAGATTGTCGATACATCCTTTGAAATAAAGGAAAAAGAGGAAGAACTCAAACGACTTAGAGAAAGATTCGAAAAGCTTACAGGAAATCAGGAAAAAGCAAAGGTAATTAAATGTATCCTTTCAGAATCATCCAAAGTTAAGTTTAGATATTATTACGTAATGGAAGGGGCAAGCTGGTCTCCCATATATCGTATTGAATTGATTCCTTCTAAAGAAGAAATTTCCTTTACCATGGAAGGAGAAATTACCCAAAAATCTGGCTTTGACTGGAACAATGTAGATATCGAGCTTGCTACCTCTGAAGAGGCTGATATAGCTGAACCACCTGCACTTCCTCCATGGATCGTAGAAATACGTCGACCATTACCAAGAGAGGCAAAGCTAGCCACTATGGAGAAAGCTTTATCTATTGAGCCTACAGAAAGGCCAGCCTTTGCTGTCTTTAAACTAGAAAAACAGACTATCCCTTCCGGAGAAAGAACCATTGTTTTGCTCTATTCATCCAAATGGAAAGCAAAAACTCTTTATCTTTTAAGACCCTTTGTATCTAGTAAAGCTTTTATCCAAAGTGAGGCAAAATTTGACAAACCTATGCAATTTCCCAATGGAAAGGCAATGCTACTTTTGGATGGGGTCTTGGTAGCCCAAACATCCTTGGCAATTCAAGGGCTAAAGCATACATTTTTCTTTGGAACTGATCCTATTGTAACATCCCAAATGTTTATAGAAGAAAAGCAGGCTGGTCATAAAGGGCTCATAAAGGGAAGAAAAACTTTTCTCTGGAAATGGTATTATGAAATTGAAAATGGCCATAACTTTCCGATAACTGTTAAAATTGAAGAAAGAAAACCTCAAAAAAGAGATGAATCTATAAATATTACAGTCCTGGAAATTCCAGACAAACCTACATCTGAAAGCGAAGATCCCAACCTGTGGACATGGGAATTTCCGATGAAAGAAAAAGAAAAGGTAAAACTAGGATTCAAGATCCAGGTAGATGCACCGGAAGAGGTGGAACTTTCACCGGGATGGTAAACGAAAAGTTTTCCATATTACTTGAAGATGTTTCCATTATAAGAAATGGAAAGGCTCTTCTTTCAGATTTTAACTGGAAGGTAAGAGAGGGAGAGTACTGGGTTGTAATAGGTCCTAATGGTTCTGGCAAGACTACCTTACTTAAATTACTGGCAGGATATCTTTGGCCAACAAAGGGTCGCGTGGAAATACTTGGAAAGGCCTTTGGAAGCGTTGATCTGAGAAAGCTAAGAACAGAAATTGGATGGGTTGGTTCTTTTCTCCAAGAGCATATAGCCTTTGAGCAAACTCCTAAGGACATAATCCTTAGTGGCAAATATGGTTCTCTTTGGCTTTATGAAAAACCTTCAGAAGAAGATATTGAGCTAGCCAAAAATCTTGCAGAACTCATGGGTTGTGTCAATGTCTTTGAAAAACCCTATGGACTTCTTTCCCAGGGAGAAAAACAGAGGGTTCTTTTAGCAAGATCCTTAATGAATAGTCCTAAGTTGCTTCTTTTGGATGAGCCCTGCCTTGGTCTTGATATGGTTTCTAGGGAATATTTCTTAATTTTACTTTCCAACCTTCCGTCAAAACTCAATTATTCCATAACGGTTATTTTCGTTACCCATCATCTCGAAGAAATCTCTTCTATGTTTTCAAAGATCCTGCTTTTAAAGGAAGGTTCAATTGTTGCAAAAGGAAAGATTTTTGAGGTTCTCACAGAGGTAAATCTTTCCAGATCCTTTGGAATTCCTCTAAAGCTCCTTAGGTCAAATGGCAAATATCGTGTGTTTTTAGATTACCCGAAGGCAAAGGTATGAAGGTCTTTACCCCAGAAATTGAAGGGCTTATGGTGATAGAACCCAGGGTTTTCGAAGACGATAGGGGCTTTTTTTACGAAAGTTACAACGAAAGAACCTTTGCAGAAATCGGTATAAACAAAAGATTTGTCCAGGACAACCATTCAAGATCGAAAAGATGGGTCATAAGAGGGCTTCACTATCAAATATGCCATCCTCAGGCTAAGCTGATAAGAGTGGTAGTGGGAGAAATATTCGACGTTGCGGTCGATATAAGGAAAAATTCTCCAACCTTTGGAAAGTGGTTTGGTATAAACCTGAGTGCAGAAAACAAAAGACAGCTTTACATCCCTGAAGGCTTTGCCCATGGATTCTTGGTTATTTCTGAAGTGGCGGAGGTGCTTTATAAAACAACTGACTTTTACTATCCAGAATGTGACAGAGTAATAATCTGGAATGATCCTTCTTTAGCTATTAAATGGCCACTTAATGGAAACACCCCTATTCTTTCCCCAAAGGACATGAAGGGTCTCACCCTAGATAAGGCGGAAGTTTTCGAATAAGGGGAAGCAAATGAGAGTAATAATTACTGGAGGCATGGGACAGCTTGGATGGGAGCTTCAAAGAACTGCTCCATCCCATATTGAGGTGTTGATAACCGACGTAGGGGAAATGGATATAACTGATGTTTACTCTGTAAATAAAGTCTTCGAATCCTTTACACCGTCGGTCATTATCAATGCTGCAGCCTATACCGCTGTAGATAAGGCAGAAGATGAAAAGGAGTTAGCCTTCAAGATAAACGAAGAAGGGGTAAGAAACATTCTTGAGGCCTCTAAGAAATACGGCTCCTATATAATCCACATTTCTACAGATTTTGTTTTCAGTGGATCAAAGGGATTTCCTTACAAACCTTTAGATAAACCAGAACCCTTATGCGTTTATGGAGAAAGCAAGTTAAAGGGAGAGCAACTTCTTATAGAACATTTCCCTGAAAAGTCTTTTATAGTCAGAACCGCCTGGCTTTATTCAGCCCATGGAAATAACTTTGTAAAGACCATGCTTAAGCTTTTTGAAAATCCAGATAGACCGGTAAGGGTTGTATCGGATCAGATAGGCACTCCAACCTGGGCTTTTAATCTCGCAAGATTTTTGTGGTTTCTGGTAGAAAATATAAAATCCGTCCCGGTAGGCATCTACCATTTTACCGATGCGGGAGTTGCAAGCTGGTATGACTTTGCAGTAGCTATAGAAGAGGAAACCAGGGACTGGAGAGGTTATGAAGTAGAAATCATTCCCATAGCATCTATGGATTTTCCTGCAAAGGCAAAAAGACCCCCCTTTAGCGTGTTGGACAAAGAAAAGTCATGGAAGATATGGCGGGAAAAACCCGAACACTGGCGAAAGGCTTTAAGGAAGATGCTAAAAGAATTAAAAGAAGGGATTCCTGGTGTCATTCCGAGGCAAACCGAAGAAACAGCGAAACAATCTCATAGTCAGAAGGCTTAAAAAGCCATGATTTATATAGGGGCAATGTTTCTTCTATCCTGGGTTATGGTATTTTTAATGGTTCCCTTGATTGTTAAGCTAGCTGAAAAGATAAATACCTTTGATCTGCCTTCTAACAGGAAAGTTCATCAAAGACCAATTCCACGGCTTGGGGGTCTTGCTTTCTTTTCGGTTTTCTTAATACCCTTTACCTGTTTTTATCTCTATCTATGCTATTCCCTTAATCTTCCCCTTAACCACATCTTCTATAAACCAGAGTGGTTGGGAATCATTGGGGGAGGATTTGTTATCTTTATTACAGGACTTATAGATGACCTGTGGAAACTTAAGGCAACTACAAAGCTCTTTTTTCAAATTGTAGGTGCCCTTTGTGCTTTCTCAGGAGGGTTGAATATAGAAAAGCTTACCTTCCTTTCTGAGGGATATCTTTCTTTGCCCCTTTACTTTTCCATGGGGCTTACAGTTTTATGGTTTCTCATAGTAATTAACGGCTTTAACTTCATAGATGGTATAGATGGACTAGCTGCTGGTACTGCCTTTCTTTGTTCCTTCTTTATACTCCTCTTTGCCTTTCAAAATGATAGATATTATATGGCTCTTCCAGCGGTTATGGTGGCAGGTTCAACCCTTGGATTCCTTTATTACAATTCAAACCCAGCCCGAATTTTCATGGGCGACTCGGGAAGTTACTTTCTCGGCTATACTATGGCTGCAATGGCTATAAAAGTGGCAAGAAGCGAGGAAGGGATAATAAACATCTTTGTGCCCTTTATGATTCTGTTCGTTCCTATCGTGGAAGTTTTGGTAACTGTCGCAAGAAGATTGATCGAAAGGGAGAGACTTTTCAAACCAGATACAAATCATATTCATCACTGTTTACTAAAGAAGGGTTTTTCCCCCAGACTATCGGCATTTATCCTTTACGGAGTAACCTTCTTAGGGGGTGTTATAGCGATAAGCTATAAATACCTGACGAAAGTAATCTTAAGTATTGAGTTGCTTGGGTTCCTATGTCTTTTTGTTATACTATCTTTCTGGACAGGTTATCTAAATCCAATCCTTCAACTAAGATTCATAAAAAAGGTAAGGGCTTTAATTAAAGCCTTCCTTTTTAAGCTGATCCTTTATTGGAATCTTTTTCTTTTAAAGGAAGCTAAAGATCCCAAGAAAATGGCTAAAATTCTTACAAAGATCCTATCTTATATGAAGATCGAGCAAGCGAAACTCACAATATTTTCTCCACCCATTCAAAACAATCCCCCAGAGGAGACGGAAATATCTTATAGAATTTACGAAGACAAAGAAAGAGTCGTTAATCTTAGTTTTCCCATAGTTAGAAAAGGGTGCTATTACGGCAACATTGAAATCACAAAAAATCTATTAGAAGTAAAAAAGGGCGACATAGAGTCTTTTACTCACCAATTAGCGAGCATAATAAACAAGATAGCCTTTTCAAAGATTTGCCAAAAAACTTCTATGTCCTCTTCCTGGCAGGAGTCAAAGAGAATTACTTACACTCTTATAGAAAGGCACAATAATCCTTCTTGAGGAAAGCAAGAATTTCTGATGAGGGAGAATAGGGAAAATCCAAAATAGGCTGTTGCAACAACTTCTTGTTCATGTTTTCCATCAAAAAGCTTTCTAACTCTTCAGGGCTATAAACTATCCTAAGTAGCCTCTTTTCCATCAGAAACTCGGCAGTGTCTGAAAAGTTATATATATAAGGACCACTACATACTGGAATTCCGTAACAGGCAGGCTCCATTAAGTTGTGACCGCCAAAAGGGATAAGGCTTCCACCAACAAAGGCAACTCTTGCCATACTGTAAAAACTCATAAGCTCTCCAAGGGTGTCAACCACGTAAACACCACCTTTGATTGGCTTACTTCCTGAGCTTCTCTTAACCACGGGTAACCTGTAATAATTACATCTTTCTAAAAAATGGCTTAATTCCTGAGGTTTTCTTGGAACCAACACAAGGATAGCTTCAGGGATTTCTTTCACAACTTTCAGGTGGGTAGAAATTATAATATCTTCCTCACCCTTGTGAACACTTCCAGCAACCCAAAGGGGAACTGAAGGATCTATACCCACCGAGGCATAAAGTTTACTGAGCTCCTCCAAAGAAAGTCTTCTTTCTCTTATAGCATCCCATTTCATATCACCGACGTAGAAAACCTTATCTTCGCCAATGAAAAAGCCATAGTAACTTTTCATTTTTTCCGATGAAACGAAGACGGCCTGAAAATCTTCAAAAATGTTAAACCCAATTATTTTAAGTAATTTATAGCCCCTAAAGGATTTTGGAGACATCCTGCCATTTACAAGAAAAAGTTTTGTTCCGTAAAGCCTTAAAAAATATATCAGATTAGGCCAAATATCGCCCTCAACAAGTATAAACACCGAAGGTCTCAAAGAGGAGACAAGCCTTCTTACGAGCCACGGCGCATCCAAAGGAAGAAAGAAAAGCCCATTAAGCTTTAAGCCAAGGGAACTTATAACTTTGTAGGCTGATTCAGTTGAAAGAGACATATAAAGAGGACGGCTAAAATGTCTAGAAATAAGCTTTATCAAGGGAACGGCTGACAAAGCTTCACCAACGGAAAGAGCATGAATCCAGATACTCCCGTTTGAAACTTCGAATCGATCAAAAAAACTATAGAGCCCTACTTTTTCATTCTTGTATTTTTTCGATCTTTTTCTTAGTTTACCGAAATAGAAAGCGATTAAAGGCCACAGCACAATCCAGCAAAGGTTATAAAAAGACAACCAAAGAAGCTTCATAGGGAATCCCTTAAGCCGTATTGCAGTTCATATAAGCGGGAATAAAGCCCTCCGATAGAAAGAAGATACTCGTGATCTCCTTCTTCAACAATTTGACCATTGGAAAGCACAAAGATTCTTTCCGCTCTCTTTACGGTAGAAAGTCTATGGGCAATAATGAAAGTAGTTCTTCCAGCCATAAGATTTTCTAAGGCTTTCTGAATTTCTAGTTCCGATTCACTATCAAGAGATGAGGTTGCCTCATCCATAATGAGTATAGGAGCATCCTTAAGGATAGCCCTTGCAATACATATCCTTTGCTGTTGTCCACCAGAAAGGAGCACTCCCTGTTCACCCACAATTGTATCAAGTCCATCGGGAAGCTGGTTTATAAAGTCGTAAGCATAGGCAAGCTTTGCTGCTCTTATAATTTCCTCTTCGGTAGCCCCTTCCTTTCCATAGGCTATGTTATTTCTTATTGTATCGTTGAAAAGAAAGTTTTGTTGGGAAACAAGGGCAATATTTTCTCTAAGAGATCTAATCTCTACAGACCTTATATCAAAGCCATCTATCAGGACTGCTCCTTCTGTAGGATTGTAAAATCTTGCAATGAGGCTTACAAGGGTAGTTTTTCCGCTACCACTTGGTCCAACAAGAGCAACAACTGAACCTGGCTCCACAGCGAAATTTATATTCTTAAGAGCCCAATTTCTTCCGTCATAGGTAAAACTTACATTTTTAAATACAATTTCTCCCTTAACCCTTCCTAGTTTTCTTGCACCGGCTGTATCTTTAAGGGTGTTAGGCTCTTCCAGGATTGAATAAACTCTCTCAAGAGAAGCCATACCCCTTTGGAGATAGGTATTTATTTTGCTAAGCCCTTTAACAGGGCGATAAAGCATTATAACGCCCCCCATGAAGGAAAAGAACCCGCCAGGTGTTGCCTTTCCAGTTACAACCTGATAGCCCCCATAACCTACTACCGCCGCAATACCTATAGCGCCTATAAATTCCATAAGAGGAGAAGCCATAGCATCAATCCAGCTAAATCTTTCGGCATATTTGAAAAATTCCCGATTCTGCTTAAAAAACTTTTGGCTTTCATACGCTTCTCTACAGAAGGCCTTAACAATTCTTATGCCTCTAAAGGTCTCGTGGAGTATGGATATAAGCTTGGCCATGCTTTGCTGGTTATTATGAGAAAGCCTTCTTAGGATTTTCCCGAAAATAAAAAGGGGACAGAAGGCCAGAGGGAGCACGATAGTAGCTATAAGAGAAAGCTTCCAATTTTGATAAAACACAACAAAGGTAAGACCAATAATGGTAAAAATATCCCTAACAAAACCTGTAGCAGCCCTCGTTACTGCTTCCTGGATTTCTTGAACATCGTTTATAATTCTACTTATTATTACTCCACCTGCTTGTTTATCCATATAGGAAAGGGGCATGTTTATAACATGTTTAAAAAGCTTAAACCTTAGATCCGCTACTATGGAAAGGCCGGCAATCTGAAGAAAATATTCACTCCCCCACTGACAGACCCCTTTTAGAAAAAAAACCCCCAAAATGACAAAAGGCATAAATTTGAGTTTTTCAAGATCTCTATAGAAAAAGATCTCATCCATAACGGGCTTTATAAGATAGGCAGTTAGGGCAGTAAAAGCGGAAAAACCGATCATACATATTGAGGCAATAACAAGCGGTTTAAGATATGGTCTCAAAAGGGAAAGAAATTTCTTAAGAAGTTCAAAATCTAGTTTTCCCAACCCTATTCCTCTTTATTTAGTTCATTCTTTAGCCTTTTAATGCCTTCCTCCAACTCGTCAATAAAAGATGGGGCTAGAGTTATCCCTTTTTTCGAGGGCTTTAAAGTTCCATCTTCCAACGATTTATAGTAAATTCTTATGTCAAGATACCGCTTTCCCTTGAAAGAATTTAAAGAAAACCTTACTTCTTCAAGGGAATTTTTTTCAAAAGAGTAGATAACCTTATCATCAGCCACTTTTATCTGCCTCCGAAAAAGATTTGTAAATTCCATCCAGTGCCCTTTGAACTCCCACCGTGGGAATCCATCCACAACCTTGAGCAGGTCTTATTAACCAACTCTCATCCCTTTTTACAATCTCAATCCAAAAATCTTGAACGAAGTTGTCTTCCAACACAAAGGCTCTAACAAGGGCTCTCTGTTGAAAAGGATCGTAAAGAAAATCTTTGTATTCTACAACTATATCTCCCCTTATAGGCTTAAAGAAAGGTTTATTAGGATCAAAAAATTTAATCTTATGGATTACCAATTGAGGCTCCTTGTAATCTAGGCCGTCTATTTTCGAAATCTTTTCAAAGGTAAGCTTGTAAAAGAATTTTTTTCCAGAGTAAACCCATTTTCTTTCGTATTTTGTTGAAAATCCAGGAGGCACTTCTTCAACAGTGCCCTCAAAACCAGTCTCAACGCTTTGTTCCAGAACCCACCTCATGTAGGCCTCATCATCAGTAATAATTTGAAGGATCTTTCCGGATTTAAGGCATCTATTCAAGCTCAAAAAGAAGCTACGAGAAAACAACCTATGGTGCTCATGTTTGCTTTTAGGCCACGGACATGGAAAAAGGCAGTAAACTTCTTCTAGAACTTCTCCCTTAAAGAGCCTATCAAAAACCCATCTAGCATCAGCCTTTAAGATTTTAACATTTTTTAAAGCTTTTTTATTAACTTCTCGAAGGGCTCTCCAAACAGATTGCCATTCTTTGTCAATGCCTATGAAATTGAAATCTTCCCGCTTCTTTGCCTGTTCCGCAATATACTCACCATTTCCACAGCCAATTTCTACGATCAAGGGATTATCGTTGTTGAAAATCTCTTTCCCTTCTACAGGACGGGGTATTCTACGCCAGTCTATAAGGGGTTTTAGAGATATATAGCCTTTTTTCATAAAGTTTTAAAAATAACAATCCACCCTAAACTTTATTAGGTTATAGGGTGGATTTAAAGTTTTCCTTTTTGGAGGCGGCAGGCGGATTCGAACCGCCGAATAACGGTTTTGCAGACCGCTCCCTTGCCACTTGGGTATGCCGCCTTTTTCAAAAGTTTTTTAACCTAAATAACTAAGTATGTCAAGAAATCTGAAAACCCATTCTTCTTAAAAGACGTTAAAACCAATCAACAAAGAAAATACCACAAAGACAAATCCACTCCAAATCAAAGTCATGGCGGTATAGCCCATTACATCTCTTGCTGAAAGCTTTGCAAGACCCAACAGAGGAAGTGCCCAGAAAGGCTGAATCATATTTGTCCACTGATCTCCCCAGGCAACCATCATAGCAGACTTTACTGGGTCAACACCCAACATTTTTGTCGCTTCCATAGTAATTGGGCCCTGGGCTGCCCACTGACCACCGCCTGAAGGGATGAACATATTAATGATTCCTGCCGATAGAAACTGAAGAAGGTAGAATGTTTTAACGCTTGATATTGCAACGAACCAGCTAGCTATAACCTTAGCTAGACCCGTGCCTACCATGATGCCTTGAATTCCACCATAAATGGGAAATTGTAAAGCTATGCCACCAGTCCCTCTGATTGCTATATTTATGGCCTTTACATAATTTATTGGCTTGCCATGAAGTATAACACCACTAATGAAAAAGATGAATATCACGATGTTTAGATTTAAATCAAAGCCTTTCTTATAAAAATGCCACACAAGATATGAAATTCCCATTAAAGCAAATATAGCATTTATTACATAGCTGTGGTCAATTCTATCAGCAAAGGTAGGATTTGAAGGTCTAGGCACATGGGGAGTTTCTGCCACAAATTCTTTAAGACTTTCTTCGGGAATCACTTTCATCTCCGACTCTTTTGGATGAATCAAAGCAAAAAGAAGAGGAATAGTAACAATTAAGATCAAAAGAGGGATAATATTAAAAGGCTCAAAGATACTTTGAGAAACTGGAACTGCAGAACCTGTGATTTTCTCAACAAAATTTTGAGCATGTTTTGCTGTGGCAATAACAAGAGGTATAGAACCAGAAAGCCCTTGGTGCCAAACCACAAAACCACTATAGGCAGCTCCTATAAGGTATGGATAATCAACTTTCCTAATATTTTTTGCGACTTCAATACCAAGAAGTCCGCCAATCATCAATCCAAAACCCCAATTGATCCATGAACAGACCGCAGCAACAAAAGAAACTATCATACCTGCAGTAATGGGTGATCTGGCTTTAGTAGCAATCCATTTCAGAATTGCCTGAACAGGTGATGTAAGAGCAAGGGCATAACCTGTTACAAGTATAAGAATCATTTGCATAGCAAAGGCTACAATATTATAAATACCATTTCCCCATTCCGAAATAAGTTTTACAAAACCCACATCTGTAAAAATAAGAGCTAAAATCATGGCAAGAAATGTAAGCAGAATTGAAAAAAGATAGGCATCAGGCAAATAATTTTGCATTATGTAGGTAAAAAAAGATGCCATCCTTTTTAACATAAGGACACTCCTTCTCAGGCATTTATTCAGCTATAGCCCAATCACCATTTACAACCTTGACCATTATAAGATCCTTTTTGCTCAGCCCATTATGATCCTGGGGAGAAAAATTAAAAATTCCAAGTTGCCCAATAAAACCTCTCCTTTGCTCAAGGTAATCCCTAATCTTTTTCCTATCGGCACCAACCTGGGACATTGCATCAACAGCAAGCATCAAAGCATCCCAGGCATGTCCTCCGAAGGAAGACACAGCTTCATTAAACCTTCCCTCATATTCCTTCGTATATTCCATAATAACCTTTTTCTGAGGATGATCTTCCGGAAGTATCTTACCAATAACTACCGGAGGCAAAGGAACATAGATCCCTTCCGCATCAGCCCCAAGCATCTCTAAATTTTTCTTGCTCCCAAAACCATGGCTTTGGAAAAGAGGAATATCAGCCATAGCAAGGCTTTTCCATGTTTTGGCAGCAAGGATCTGGGTTGGACCTATAGACCAGTTTATTATTGCATCAGGCTTAAGGGATTTAATCTTTGCAAACTGGGCAGTAAGATCAGTATCCTTTGGACCATAACGCTCATCAGCTACAATATTAATACCATACTTTTCAGCATATCTAAGAAGCTCTTCTCTTCCACTGGCACCATAGCTTGTGGAATCTGAAAGAATAGCCACATTCTTTATATTCTTTTTCTGCATAAATTCATACATCTTCTCCACAACATGGCTATCAGAAGGAGCTACTTTAAATGTCCATTTTCTTTCCTCAACGGGAGTTACAATCTTATAGCTTGAAGCACAGGAAATCATCGGAACCTCTTCTTTTTCAACTATAGGCACTACCGCAAGACTTTCTCCACTTCTCGTAGGTCCTATTATAATAGAAACCTGATCCTTAGAAATTAACCTTTTTGCTGCAAGGGTTGCCTTGGTTGAATCGCTTTCATCATCATAAACGATAAGTTCTATTGGCCTTCCCTTTATACCGCCCTTTGCATTTATAGCTTCAACAAGCATCTCTGCAGTTTTCTTTTCAGGTTCCCCCAAAAAAGAAGCAACCCCTGTCACAGAAAATATGGCTCCAATCTTGTAAGGCTCTTTACTCCCAGAAAAGGAGTTACCAACTAAAAGAAAAAAAGCAAAAAAAGAAACCACTATTAACATCAAGGCTTTCTTTAACATCTTTCCACAAACCCCCTTTTCCAAAGACGTTCTTTAATAGAGTTTTTGCCTTCTTTTCTTAGCTACTGCCTCTTCTAGCTTTGTAAGCTTTTCGCTTACTAAAACGGGATATTTATCTTTAGGATGGAGCACCTTAAAACGGTCTGGTAAAGCATTATGGTTATCTATAAAGTTAGATACAGCACTCCTAAGTCCCCTTGGATAATCCAAGATCTTGCCATTTTTTACAACCTCAACAATAAGAGGATGCCCTCCAGGAATGACATCGTCAGCAGTTGTTATCACATCTTTTACCATCTTACCTTCTGAATCGTAAAACCTAAAAACTTGTTTGGGCAGAACCCAGGAACGCTTTCCTGGCGAAAGCTTTAGAACCGGTTTCCCATCATACTCTACCAGCTTATAGGCAAAATCAAGGTAAGGAGCGTCAGCAGAGACCCCCATTTTGGTTCCAACGCCTAAAACATCTATGTAAGCACCACTTTCTATCAAGTCGTGAATTTGAAACTCATCAAGACTTCCACTTGCCATAATAGAAATGTAACCAACACCATTTGTCTCAAATATTTCTTTTACTTTATGGCTAAGTTCAACAAGATTTCCACTATCAAGCCTTACTCCTCTTAGTCTAAGCCCTTTCTTCTCAAGCCATTTAGCAACCTCAACAGCCTTATAAGCAGCCTCTACCGTATCGTAAGTGTCGAGAAGAAGAACTGTAGACTCAGGAAAACTTCTAGCATAGGCATAAAAGGCCTCCAATTCATCATCAAAGCTCATAATGTAAGAATGAGCCATCGTGCCAAATACAGGAATTCCATAGAGTTTCCCCGCAAGGAGATTGCTAGTTCCCATAAATCCTACCATGTAGCTCGACCTAGCCACCTTAACGGAAGCATCAACCCCGTGGGTTCTTCTAAGAGAAAAATCAACAAGCCCTCGCCCCTTAGCAGCCTCAACGCATCTTGATGCCTTGGAAGCAATAAGGGTTTCAATGTGAAAGGTATTTATAACCAAAGATTCCAAAATCTGGGCTTCAATAATTGGAGCGGTTATTTCAATAACCGGTTCATAAGAAAAAAAAATAGTCCCCTCAGGAAGAGCCCTAACAGAGCCAGTAAATCTTAGTCCCTTCAAATACTCAAGAAAATCTTCCGAGAACTTTCCAAGAGATCTAAGATAATCAATAGCATCATCGGAAAATCTAAAATCCTCAAGAATCTCAATGAAGCTATCTAAACCTGCAGAAACAAAATAAGCTCTGGTAGGTGGACAATCCCTTATGTAAAGGCTAAAAGTGGCAATACCCCTTTTGCCCTCCTTGAAATAACTGGAAGCCATTGTAATCTCATATAAATCAGCTACAAGAGACAAATCATACTGTAAAATCATCTCAGATTTTCGTCTCTAACAGCGCTCCGTAAACTTTTTCCATTCTTTTAAGAGCAAACCTATGCATCTCTTCATCAAAATCGGCTACACAGGGCACAGCAACTACTACCTTGTAATCCCTGTTTTTAAGGTCAGCTACTGTGTCCATAACACAAATAGAGGTGCAAACGCCACTTACCCAAACTTCCTGAGGCGAAAGCCTTTCCAAAATTTCATCTAAAGAGGTCTTAAAAAAGGCACTAAACCTGGTTTTCTCAACAACAAAATCCCCTTCCCTAGGCCTAAGCTCCTCTATAACTTCACCACCCCAACTATCCTTTACAGCATGGGGGGGAAATCTCTCAAATTCTTTATCATCCTCTTTATGGGCATCCTTTACAAATATAATGGGAAAATTCTTGGCTCTGAAATCTTCTATAAGTTTCTTGGTTGGCTCGATTATCTTCCTTGCCTCGTCACCACAGTAAAGCTTACCCTTAGGATGCATAAAATCGTTTAACATATCTACAACAATTAAAACCTTCTCCACCATCTCTAAACTCTACCCAAAAGTTCCTTAAAGGTATTTTCAAATATCTCAAGATCTTCCTTAGAGTAAAGGCAAAAAATTACTTCCTCTAAGGTGGTATCCCCCCGGCTTTTTAAAAATTCCATAACCGTTGTTAGCATTATCCTGGCACAGCGATCCTTTGGAAAGCCAAAAATACCTGTGCTGATCGCAGGAAAGGCTATAGTCTTACACTCCTTTTCGGTAGCCCTAAGAAGACTATTCAAAGTGGCATTTTTAAGCTTTTCGTCTTCATTGCCTTCTCCATAACGGGGTCCTACTGCATGTATAACATATTTTGCTTTAAGATTTCCAGCACCTGTGACAACAGCACCTCCTACATAAGTTCCTCCTATGCGGTTACATTCTTCTTGAATAGAAGGACCACCCTTTCTTGCTATAGCACCAGCTACTCCACCCCCAAGGATTAGCTGAGCGTTGGCAGCATTTACAATAGCATCTACAGAAAGCTCGGTTATATCACCCTGAATTAGTTTTACCCTTTTCCCTTCCTTAATCACAGCTTCCATGGCTCAACCTCGAACTACGTTTTTGTTAAAATAACACTGCAATCACCATTTTTTCAAGAACGATTTGAACTCATAAGATTTCTTAAAACCACTGGAAGTATACCGCCGTTAAGGAAATATTGAACCTCTACGTTGGTATCAAGCCTACAAAGCACTGGAAATTTTAGCACTTCCCCAGAAGGCCTTACAGCCTCAACTTCAAGGATTGAGCCAGGTTTTAGAGATTTTCCAAGTCCTCTTATATAAAAAACTTCCCTTCCATCTATTCCCAATTTTTCAGCAGAATAGCCATCTAGGAACTGAAGAGGCAAAACCCCCATTCCAACAAGATTACTTCTATGAATTCTTTCAAAACTTTCGGCAATTACAGCTTTAACACCAAGAAGAGCTGTCCCCTTAGCAGCCCAATCACGGCTACTTCCCGTTCCATACTCTTTACCAGCTACAATTATAAGAGGAACTCCTTGGGCTCTATACCTCTCAGAGGCTTCCCAAACTGTAAGTTCTTCTTCCTCTGGAAAATACAAAGTAATCCCTCCAACTTTAGGCTCAACAAGCTTATTCTTGAGGCGAATATTTGCAAAGGTGCCCCTTACCATTACTTCGTGGTTTCCCCTTCTAGAGCCATAGGAATTAAAGTCTTCCGGTTTTACCCCCAGACTTTTTAAATATTTCCCTGCAGGACTATTTTCTGGGATTCCTCCAGCAGGAGAAATATGATCTGTTGTTACAGAATCTCCAAGAAGAAGGAGCACCCTTGCGCCCTCTATGTCTTTTACTTCCTGTGGTTCTAAACTAAGATTTTCCAAAAAGGAAGGCACTCTAAGATAGGTAGAATTTTTATCCCAGTTAAAAAGTTTTGAACTCTTAGCCTCTAGACTTTCCCATAGAGCATCCCCTTCAAAAAGCCCCTTACCAAGATCTTTGTAAGCCAATTCAAGATCTGCCCTTTCCAAAGCCTCTTTTATCTCCCCTTCGGAAGGCCAAAGATCTTTAAGAAATACTGGCTTTCCATCGGAAGAAAGGCCTATAGGTTCCTTTTGCCAGTCTATATTGATTCGACCTGCCAGAGCATAAGCAACAACAAGAGGAGGAGAAGCCAAAAAATTAGCTCTCACCGCATTGTGAACCCTTCCTTCAAAATTTCTATTAGCACTTATAACCGCACAAACAACGAGATTATTTTCTTTAATAGCCCTTTGCACATCTTCAGGAAGGGGACCACTGTTTCCTATACAGGTGGCGCAACCATAACCCACTATATGAAATCCCAGAGCTTCCAATTCCTTAAGAAGACCAAGGCGCTCTAAATAACTTCTAACCGCTCTAGAACCAGGTGTAAAGCTTGTCTTTACCCATGGTTTTGGCTTCAGTCCTAAATGGACTGCCCTCTTAGCAAGAAGCCCTGCAGTTATTATAAGAGCCGGATTAGACGTATTGGTGCAACTTGTTATTGAAGCGAGCACAACAGAGCCATGGGTTAAAAACTCCTTATCTCCAAAGGGAACCTTCTTATCAAGTTCTTCCTCTCCCAGTCCGTAGCCGTCATGGGAAGTCTTTGGTTTTTTTAGAAAATCAACAAAATTTACCAGCTCATCCAAAGCTCTTCTATCCTGAGGTCTTTTAGGACCTGCCACGGAAGGAACAACCTCTGAAAGATCTATCTCTATTATCTCCTTGAAAAGGATCTTAGAGGGTTCCTTGTAGGAACCAAAAAGCCCCTGAAGCTTTGTATATTTTTCTACTAATTTTAGGAGCTCAGGAGAACGCCCAGTCTCGGCAAAAAATCTTAAAGTCCTATCATCTACCGGGAAATAACCCATTGTAGCTCCATATTCTGGAGCCATATTGGCTATAACCGATCTATCTTGAACACTTAAGCTTTCAGCGCCACTTCCAAAGAACTCAACGATTTTGTTAACCACATTGTGTTTTCTAAGTCTTTCCGTAATAAAAAGGGCAACATCAGTGGCTGTAGTCTTTCCACGTAAGTTTCCAACAAGATGAACCCCCACAACATCTTGAATGGGAAAATAATAGGGCTCTCCAACTATTACCGCTTCAGCCTCAATACCTCCTATGCCCCACCCTAAAATTCCTATGCTATTTATCATGGTTGTGTGAGAATCTGTTCCCATAACAGTATCTGGATAAATTACATAACCTTCAGAAAAAGGTTTAGTAAAAACTATTGTTGCCAGATTTTCGAGGTTAATCTGGTGAATAATGCCTTTCCCCGGAGGAATTACGAAGAAGTTACTAAAAGAGGCCTGAGCCCACTTTAAAAAGCTATATCTTTCTTTGTTTCTTTCAAATTCTTTTTCAAGATTTATTCGGAAAGCTTCTGGAGAAGCCCAACTGTCAACTTGAAGAGAATGATCTATAACAAGATGGACAGGAATAGAAGGATTAATTATAGAGGGATCTCCACCCCATCTGGCAATAACATCCCTCATTGCAGCAAGGTCAACAACAACAGGAACACCCGTAAAGTCTTGAAGAATTACCCTGGCTGGATAAAAAGGAATTTCTAAGGGAGAGGAGCTGTTCTCGCTAAAGTGCTTAACCACCAAGTCGATACCTTCAAAGGTTATAACACTTTCTTTTTGATTTCTTATTAAGTTTTCGAGGATAATTTTACAGGAAATAGGAAGAAGATTTACGTCAAAGCCAATTCTTTTACCAAAATCTTCCAGGCTATAGTAGAAATACTTGTAGCCATTTTCGTAAAAAAAGCGAAGAAAATCTTCTTTTTTCAAAGAATTCTCCATCTTCCCACCCTACACATTCCAGATTTTTGCTTGCTTATTGCGAAATAGAGGGTTTTATTTATAATAACTTTTGAGAAATTACAACCTTTAAAAGGGCGTCCCCAATTAACCTTTAGACTTTAAAAGGAAGATTATGAAAATCGCTATAATTGGTGCAGGGTATGTTGGACTTGTAAGTGGTGCTGGCTTTGCCGAATTAGGCCATCAGGTTTTTTGTGTGGACAAGGACAAAGAAAAGATAGAAACTCTTCGTAAAGGCAGGGTGCCCATTTACGAACCTGGTCTTGAATTTCTTGTTGAGAAGAATTCTAAGGCTGGAAGGCTTTCTTTTACAACTAATCTAGAGGAGGCTCTTCCAGAAGCTAAAGTAATCTTTATTGCTGTTGGCACTCCTGCCTCAAGAAGAGGAGATGGTTACGCTGATTTAAGCTATGTTTATGAGGCTGCCAAGGAAATTGCCCCATTTCTTAATAGTTACAAGGTTGTTGTTATCAAAAGCACTGTTCCGGTTGGAACAGCAAAAAATGTGGTAAGAATAATAAAAGAACACAATAGCAATGCAGAATTCGATGTAGCAAGTAACCCTGAGTTTCTTCGAGAAGGTGAAGCAGTCCAGGACTTTATGAAACCCGATAGAATTGTTATTGGGGTTAACAATTCGAGAGCAGAAGAAATCTTAAAGGAAATCTACCGCCCTCTTTATCTTGCGGAAGTTCCCTTTGTTATTACATCACCTGAATCCGCGGAAATCATCAAATATGCATCTAATGCTTTTCTTGCTACAAAGGTAAGTTTCATAAACGAAATAGCCAACCTTTGCGAAGAAGTTGGAGCAAATGTATTAGATGTTGCCACTGGTATGGGTCTTGACAAGAGAATAGGAAAAAGCTTTCTTCAGCCAGGGCCAGGCTATGGCGGATCCTGCTTTCCGAAGGATACGCGAGCTCTTCTTAGAATGGCTCAGGAGCATGGGGTTGCTTTAAGGATAGTAGAGGCTGTGGTTGAGGTAAATGAGGCTCAGAAAGCAAGGATGGTGAGAAAGATAAGGAATGCCCTTGGGGGATCTGAGGCGGGTAAGACTCTTGCTGTCCTTGGGCTTACCTTTAAACCCGACACAGACGATATGCGGGAAGCCCCTTCCCTTACTATTCTACCAGCCCTTATGGAAAAAGGAGCCATAATAAGAGCTCATGATCCTCAAGGACTTAAAGAGGCCAAGAAGCTTATGCCAGATATTATTGCCTGCAAGGATCCTTATGAAGCCTGCGAAGGAAGTGATGCTTTAATTTTAATGACGGAGTGGCGGGAATACAGGGCTCTTGATCTTGAAAGAATTAAAAAACTTCTAAAACCTCCCTACATTTTCATCGATCTAAGAAACGTTTACAGAAGAAAGTTAATGGAAGAACTGGGATTTGTTTATCATAGCGTTGGAAGAAGACCTGTTGGTATAGCAAATTGTCAATTTTAAGGAATACTTGAATTGAAATGGCTTGGATGTTAGATAATAAATGGATGGGGCTGGTCGCACGACCGCTTCGTAGCTTTGGCTACGGGGAGGAAAGTCCGGGCTCCACAGGGCAGGGTGCTGGGTAACGCCCAGTCCCGTCACGGGAGACTGTGGCGGGAGGAAAGTGCCACAGAAACATACCGCCTTGTTCCCTTCCATGGGGATGAGGTAAGGGTGAAAAGGTGAGGTAAGAGCTCACCAGATCCGATGGTGACATCGGATGCTAGGCAAACCCCACCTGGAGCAAGACCAAGCAGGAGCGTTAGCAGGTGGCCCGCCGAGCTCCGGGTTGGTCGCTTAGACCCCTCTGGTAACAGAAGGGGCAAGATAAATGGTCGTGACTGTCCAGGGTAGCTTAAAACCTTGCCTTCAGGGCAGGTTGTAGCTATCTAAGACAGTACAGAACCCGGCTTATAGACCAGCGCCCATCCTTAAAAACCAAGAAGGTCTGTAATGGGGAAAATAGCTGTAATTATACCTGCTGCAGGTCAAGGGGTAAGATTTGGTGCTTCTTTGCCCAAGCAGTTTCTAGAAGTAAAAGGAAAATCTCTTCTATTCTGGACTATAAAGGCTATTTCTCAATTTCCTTCTATTGATGAATACATTGTGGTGCTTCCTCCTAAGGACTTCGAACTTTATCAGCAAATGGTAAGTTTCTGGGCATTAGAGCTAAAAATTAAAAATCCTTTGAAAATAACTCCCGGAGGAAGAGAAAGACAGGAAAGTGTCTGGAATGGACTTAAAATGGTCTCAAAGGACATAGAATGGGTAGCAATCCACGATGGAGCAAGGCCACTTGTGTCGACCTCCCTTATAGAAAGGGTGATAAATAAAGCAAAAACATTAGGGGCAGCTATTCCGGCAATTCCCGTAAGAGATACCGTAAAAAGGGTAAACTCTGAAAACTCAACGGTAGAAAAGACAGTGGATAGAAAGACTTTATGGCTTGCCCAAACACCTCAGGTATTCAAAAAAGATATTATCCTCAAGGCCTATGAACATGCCCTTTCTTCTGGGTTTATTGGAACAGATGATGCATCCCTGGTGGAAAATATCTCCCATCCAGTGGCACTGGTGGAAGGAGATCCCATCAACATAAAAATAACCACTAGAGAAGATATGGAGTGGCTGATATGGCGAATGGAAAGAGCGAGATACCCGTAAGGGTTGGTATTGGCTATGATGTTCATCCCTTTGTAAAAGATAAACCTCTCGTTTTGGGTGGAGTAAAAATTCCATTCCAGTTCGGCTTGGAAGGTCACTCCGATGCGGATGTTATTCTCCATGCAATATGCGATTCTCTCCTTGGAGCTGCTGGTCTCGGAGACATAGGGCGACACTTCCCCGACACAGATCCTTCCTATAAGGGCATATCTAGCTTGGTTCTACTCAAAAAGGTTCTAGAACTTGTTGATAAAGCAGGCTATAGCATAGGAAATATAGATGTTACAGTAGTGGCTCAAAAGCCAAGGATAGCTCCTTATAAAGATCAGATGATAAAAACAATCTCACAGCACACAGGTCTTAGACCCTCCCAGATTAGCATAAAAGCAACAACCACTGAAGGATTAGGTTTTGCTGGAAGAGGAGAAGGCATTGGCGTTTACGCCGTTTCCCTAATATACAAGAAGGAAAGTGGAGAGTAAAAGCTATGGAACTATGGGTTTACAATAGCCTTACCAAATCTAAAGAGCTTTTTATCCCCCTCGAACCAGGCAAAGTCAATATGTATGTTTGCGGGGTTACTGTCTATGATTACTGCCATGTTGGGCATGCAAGAAGTGCTGTGGTCTTTGACATGATATATCGCTATCTAATGTATCTTGGTTATGATGTAACCTATGTAAGAAACTTTACCGATATAGACGATAAAATCATCAAAAGAGCCCAGGAGGAGCAAACCAACTATAGAACTATAGCCGAAAAATACATAAAGGCCTTCTACGAAGACATGGACAGACTCGGCGTCCTAAGACCAACCATAGAGCCTAGAGCAACAGAACACATAAAGGATATGATAGAAATCATCAAAAAGCTTATGGACAAAGGCTATGCCTACAAGTCAGGAAGGGATGTGTATTTTTCAGTAGAAAAATTTCCAGGCTATGGAAAACTTTCTGGCAGAAGCCTTGAAGATATGCTCGCTGGGGCAAGAGTTGAAATAGATGAAAACAAAAGAAATCCTTTGGATTTTGTGTTGTGGAAAGGAAGCAAGGAAGGAGAACCTTCTTGGGATAGTCCCTGGGGTCCAGGAAGACCAGGATGGCATATAGAATGCTCAGCTATGGGATGTAAATATCTTGGCGAAAGCTTTGATATTCACGGAGGTGGCAAAGACCTCATATTCCCTCATCATGAAAACGAAATAGCCCAAAGTGAAGCAGCCTTTGATAAACCCTTCGTAAGATACTGGATCCATAATGGCTTTGTTACTGTAAACGGAGAAAAGATGTCTAAATCCCTTGGTAATTTCTTTACTATCCGAGAGATCCTAGAAAGATTCCACCCTGAAGTTTTGAGGCTTTTTGTAATAAGCAAACACTATAGAAGCCCTATAGATTTTTCTGAGGAAGCTCTAAAGGAAGCTGAAAAAAGCCTAGAAAGGCTTTATCTTACTATGGCGGAAGCGGTAGAAAGACTTTCTGAAGGCGAATCAGAGCTTTTTAAAAAATCTTCAGAGAAAGCTCTTTTAAATAAAAACTTTCTAGAACAAGCCAACAAAGAAGTTCTTAAAAAAACCGATGAAGAGCTCTTCAACAAGATCCTTTCCTTTCCTTCAAAATTTATTGAAGCAATGAATAACGACTTTAACAGTGCCCAGGCTTTGGGGCTTCTCTTTGATCTAAGAAATTCTCTCCAGAAGTTTCTTGAATCCCGTGGAAAGAAAAAGCTAAAAGGAGAAGCTTCAGAACTTGCCAAAATAGCCCTCCTGCTAATTAAAGAGGCCTCTTCCATCTTTGGACTCCTTGAAAGAACCTATGAACAATTCTGGAAAGAAGAAAATCTTATAAAGCTTCGCTATACAGGTCTTACAGAGGAAGAAATCAATGAACTAATAGCGAAAAGGCAGGAAGCAAGAAAAGCAAGGAACTTTGAAGAAGCTGATAGAATAAGAAGCATGCTCCTTGAAAAGTCCATCCAGCTGGAGGATACCCCAACGGGCACTAGATGGAAGGTGATAATTTAGCAAAGGAGCAAAGCGACAAAACAAACCACAAAGGAGGACTCAAAAATGGAAGAAAAACAGATTGAATTTGTCGAAGTGAAGGAGGTTTACATAAAAACAGACAGAACCCAGGGCAATATGGTGATTCTCAAAGAGGAAGAAAAATCTCCTTACTACTTTGTAATGTTTGTTGGAGATCCTGAAATCACCGCTATAGCAAAGGAAAAAGGATTCGTAGAGCCAAAACGCCCCCTCACACATGATCTTTATCTATCCATACTCCATAGGGCTGGTGTAAAGTTTACTAAAGTTGAAATTTACGACCTTAGAGAAAACACCTTTTACGCAAAGGTTTATGCAATTATAAACGGTGAAGAATTAATCTTCGATAGCCGTCCAAGCGATTCTGTAGCCTTAGCTTTGCATGAAAATATTCCTATATTTGTTAATAAAAAGCTTTTCCATAGAGAACTAACGCCTGAAGAGATAAAGGAATACGAAGAGCTTATAAAAATGGTGAAGTTCTAGAAAGGCAGTAACCAAAATGAAGAACTCATTAAGTGACGACCTCATCTACAGGGAGCTTGGCGTAAGGTTTCCCAACTCCTATTTATCTTTCATAAATGACCATTTTAAAGATCTCGATGAGGATCCCTCCAACCACTGTTGTTGGAAATCAGGGTTTGGCAATATCAGTTTCGTTATAGGAACAACTCAGGCTTTTAGATCGGTTTTCAAAGATTTTCCTAAGGACATTATAATCATAGGCTATGGCGGAACTAAAAGGGTCAGTATAAACCATCAAGAAATGGAAACAGACATCTTTATAGCCCTTAACGCAAGCACTTCAGAGGTTTTCTGGATAGATACCCTTGGAAATATTGAGAAAGTATCCAGTTCCTTCGATGAATGGATAAAGGGCTTTATAACTTGGCTTGAAGATAAGCCCATCGTTAAACGAAGCTTTAGCGTCCAAAACCTTTTGAAAAAGCTAAAATTAGTGGAGTCAAGAAATGGCGAAAGATATTAACGTAGTAATTGCGGGATCTGCCGGAGAAGGCATCCAAACGGTAGGGTCTATTTTTTCAAAGGCGGTGGCAAAATATGGCTATTCAGTTTTTTCTTGGCAAGAATATGAATCCAGAATTAGAGGGGGTTTAAACAGTTACTCTATAAGAATATCTACAACTTCCAGAAATGCTCCAAGACAGGATGCGGACATATTGTTACCCTTAAGAAAAGAAGCCATGGAAAAATATCTACCATGGCTTAGAAAAGATGGCATTCTTATAACAGACAGCAAAAAAAAGCCAGAAACCTTTAAAGGAAGCTCTGTATCTGTGCCTTTTAGCGAAATAGCAAAGGAAAAGTGGAAAAACCCGGTATATGCAAATACTATTTCTATAGGAGCCCTATGGGCTGTTATAGGGGGTAAATTTGAAGTTCTTAAGGAAGTCTTAGAAGAAACCTTTAAAGATAAACCCGAAGCTGTTTTAAGGGATAATCTAGGAGCAGCCTATGATGGTTACGATTATGCGGAAAAGGCTTGCATTGGAGTATGCCCTTGGCATCTTGAAAAACAGCCAACCTCTTACTATTTGATAAGCGGTAACCCTGCCCTTGCCCTTGGTGCAGCCATAGCGGGATGTAAATTTATGACAGCTTACCCAATGACGCCATCAACAGGCATTATTACTTTCCTTGCCCAACATCAAGACAAGTTAAAAATCTTGGTAGAGCAAGCGGAAGATGAAATAGCAGCCATCAATATGGCCATAGGAGCCCAATTTGCAGGAGCTCGTGCCATGACCGCCACCTCTGGAGGCGGTTTTGCCCTTATGGTTGAAGGTATCAGTCTTGCGGGAATGGTAGAGGTTCCAGTGGTTGTTGTTCTAGCTCAAAGACCGGGACCCGCAACGGGACTTCCAACAAGAACTGCCCAAGGAGATCTTCTTTTTGCAATCCATGCAGGTCACGGAGAATTTCCCAAAGCTGTTCTTGCTCCTTCCGATCCTCTTGATGGATTTTACAAAATGATAAAAGCCTTTGAACTTGCCGATAAATATCAGATACCCGTCATTGTTATGACAGATCAGTTTTTTGCCGATTCCCAGTTTTCTATAGAAAACTTTGAATTCCCAAAAGAGATAAAATTTTTCCTGGCAAATCCTGAAGAGTTTACTACCTACAAAAGATATCTGATAACCGAATCAGGCATATCCCCAAGACTTTATCCAGGTCAAAGTAAACACCTTGTCACGGCAGATAGCGATGAACATGACGAAGAAGGTCATATTACGGAAGAACTCGAAAGTAGAGCTTTACCCATGATGAATAAACGATTAAGAAAGGCTGAGCTACTTAAAAAAGAAATAAATCCTCCGGAGTTTTTCCGAACAGAGGATGCCTCAGAGATTTTTGTTGGATGGGGCTCTACAAAAAACGCCATCTTTGAAGCTGTTGAGCTCCTTAGAGAAGAGGGAAAATCCGTTGGAGCTGTTCATTTTACAGAAGTTTGGCCTATGCCCTATCTTGATGAAAAAACGTTTCCTTTCGGGAAACCCATAACGGTTATTGAACAAAATGGAACATCCCAGTTTTCAACCCTCCTAAGGAGAGAATATAACATTAGCGTAAATAGGACTATTTTGAGATACGAAGGTCTTCCCATTACCGCCGAATATATAAGGAGACACTACAATGGTTGATGTAAAGGATTTTTACTGTCCAACACCAATCCAGTGGTGCCCTGGTTGTCCTAATCATTTGATTCTTATGGCCCTTAAGGAAGCTCTTTCAGAAATCGGGAAATATCCCCACGAAATATGTCTAATTTCTGGTATAGGCCAAGCGGCAAAGTTACCCCACTATATTAAGTGTAATTTTTTCAACGGACTACATGGAAGAGCTATTCCTGTTGCAACCGCCATAGCTGTTTCACAGCCCCAGCTTCTCGTAATCGTCACAACAGGTGAAGGTGATTGTTACGGAGAAGGTGGAAATCATTTTATTCATGCCTTGAGAAGGAATCCCAATGTTAAGCTTTTTGTCCATAATAATGCCATCTATGCCCTTACCAAGGGTCAGGCATCGCCAACAACCCCCATAGGAGAAAAAAGAAGTCTTCAGATTAAGGGTGTAACTCAGCCTCCCCTTAATGTTCTTGGTACAGCAATCCTTCACAGAGCACCTTTTGTAGCCAGGGGTTTTGCCCTAAACAAGGAACATTTAAAATCCATCATGGTTGAAGCCCTAACCACAAGAGGTTTCTCATTTGTTGACATAATTCAGCCTTGTATCACTTGGGATCCAAGGCCTCTTAGCTGGTTCAAAGAAAGGATAGAGATTATAGATCCAGCCCATGATCCAACAGATATAAAACAGGCTCTTGATCTTGCAATGGTTCAAAGTCCAAAGATCCTTACAGGAGTTTTCTTTAGAGAGAGAAAAAGACCTGTCTTTGGGGATGATTTTTACAGCCAAAGTGGACTAAAATCTCTTGCTGATTTTTCAATACCTGAAAAGGAGGTTAGAGAAATTTTTGAAAACTTTAAGGTCTAACATTATCTCAACCCAAGCCACTCCTCTAAGGTGGGCGGTGATTGAAAAATAGTAAGGGTTGGCGGATATTTAACCCGCTTAGTAAGTTCTACTCCATCCTGGAAGATGGAAATAGGTCTATCAGATGATACAGTTATTACAATGACTCTTGGATGGGCATGGGTAAATCTTATAGCGGAATTATAACGGGCACCTCTAGATCGATCCTCATTTGCTGTAGAAATTCCATCGAGAAGGCAGGAAAAAGCGTGGAGTTTTAAGTCTTTTCCTATGTGGAGAGCTCCATCGAGCATGGAAAGTCTACAGGCAAGCTCAAGATATTCTCTATTCTTAAGGGAAATAGGCTCCTCTATGGGCTGACCTGCAAGAATAAGAGGCGAATCATTAAGATCAACCACTATGGAGGTGCCGTATTGCTTCTCTATGGCACTCTGAACTATATAAGTCACTATCGATAAAAGATCATCTCTTGTATCGCTATCAATCTCCATTTCCAGCAGAGCTTCTTCAAATTCAACCAAATAGGGTCTTCTATTAGTAGCATAGAACCTTCCATCGGAAAAACTGCAGACAGGTTTATCGTTTATAAGAATCATCCCGTAGTTACCCCTAAAATCCGCTATAATAGCAGGTTTTGTCACAGGGCCCCTTGCTATGCCAACTATGTGCTTTCCATCGGAAATAAGAAAATTTGGAGAGCTGGAAACCGCTGTAAGGAGTTTTCTCACATGTTTAAAGTTTTCCAGAAGGGGCTGTTCAAATTCTGGAAATTTTATCAAAAAATTTAATGACCCAATGGACTTTGACTCTATGATTGCTAGCTTTCCTTCCGGGAAACTACCCTCTTCGGGGGTCTTAGAAATTTCAAGAAAAGCCTCTAACACCGTTGAGACCACATAGGGCATATCCCACCCAATAAGAAAATTTAGCTCATCCATGATATAATCCCTTACAGCATGGGAGGCATATTCTCTAAGGACAAGCCTTGATGAGCCAGTGTAAAAGGTATCCTCTGTTGCAAAATCGTGGGAAAGCAAAGAGACAGCATTTTCTAGCCATCTAGTAATTGGACCTGTTGAGGCAATATCAGGATAGTGTTCAACGAACCACATCTGATAAAAGATACTTGAAGTTCTTCCACCGTAAGAGATAATACCACTTAGACCAAGATCCTTTTCCGGAATTATCTCACCAAAAAGCTTAACATCGTTAAGGCAAAGAGGACAAGAACGCCAGGCGCTAGAATCTATATAGAGCTCTTTAAGGCGATATTCGTGCCCTTCCAGGAGCTTGTAAGGATCGTAAACAATAAGGGGGTCATCGAATTTTTCTGCATAGATAAGAGAAACTCGTGTAGGGCCACAAAACCTAGAAAGCCCCTCACTAAGTCCCTCAAGGACATTGAAAACTCTGAGTCTTTTACTTAAATCATTAAGCACTTCGATGTTCCATCAGCATGAGAAATATTTAACATTTACTTTATTACATAATCTTGTATTTATGAGTAAAGGAAATTTTGAGCAAATTCGGAGCAAGCAAAATGGTAGGATGTCCATGGAAGGATAATCCGATTTTTGAGGCTTTGCCTACAGAGGCCTTGGATTTGGAACCCTTCACCCATATGGGAATTAAGACCTACTTGCCTATGGCATGCCTACTATGTCCCTTTCTTTTTGAAGGAGAATGCACTTGGGAAGAATCAGAGCTAAAAACTCGAAGTCGCTCTATAAGATTTTTGTCTGCCTTCTTTGGAATTGGATCTGAAACTACCTTGGATCAGTTAGAAAAATCCATTGAAATCCTACACTCTCTTGCCCAAGACGATACTATGGTCAGCATAAATTTTGCTTTTAAGGATCCTCCCTATTGTCTTTTGGTTCTTTGGACTTGGTAAGGACAACTCCCGTAGGAGTCGTCCCATTCCGCATGCCATTAGGATAGGCTGACCATTTCGCTTGAACTTCAACTACTAACTCTAATGATCACAAACATTAGGACCAATTTTAAGAGTGCCCCGGAGATATTGTTTTACAACCTCTTTAGGCTCTTCACCCTGGGCACCTACAACCACCGTCATTCCTAGCTGGGCAAAAAGTTGCTGTGCCCTTACACCCATTCCACCGGCAATAACACAATTTACTCCTTTTTCGTAAAGCCATTTTGGAAGTAAGCCGGGCTGATGGGGAGGAGCTTCCAGGTAGGACTCGTTGATTATCTCACCTTTCGGATCTACATCAATCAAAGCAAAGCTTTCGCAGTGTCCAAAATGGGCACACAATTTCCCTCCTGCAGTAGGAACTGCAAACCGCATAAATTACCTCCTTTCAAAGTAAGCAACTTCCTCCAACACAGCTTTTATCTTTTCGTATATTCTTCTTATTGCTTCGCTTGCTATAGAGTCAGGATCAAATTCGAGGATAGTTTTTGCCTCTTTTTGAGCTTCTGTAATTTTTGTATCGTAAGGGATCTCACCAAGATAGACGATCCTTTTGTCATAACAAAATTGCTTTATCTCATCTAGGCAATCGTAGTTTATATCTGCCCTATTTACCACTAGGGCAGACCTTATCTGAAAGTGACTTATTAGTTCAAAGATTCTCTTTAAGTCATGGATCCCTGTTGGAGTTGGTTCTGTAACAATAATGGCAAGACTCGCACCTGCCAAGCTAGAAATAACGGGGCACCCTATACCAGGGGGTCCATCAACAAGTAGATAATTGCTATTTCTTTTTTTTGCTTCTTCCCTTGCCTCACTCTTTACAAATGAAACAAGCTTGCCTGAATTTTCTTCTCCTGGAAAAAGCTCTGCATAAACAAAAGCTTCCTTTTGAGCAGTAGAACAGGTAAAACAGTAACCCGAAAGCTTTGGTTCGAATTTAACTGCCTTTTCAGGACACAGAAAATAACAGGCACCACAGCCCTCACACAACACCTCTTCCACCACGTAATCCTTTGTAATAGCCCCGTATTTACAAACTTCTTTGCAAACACCACATTTCGTGCACTTTTCGAGTCTTATAAAAGCCTTTTTGCCTCCTATAAACTCCTTTTTTGTAAGCATCTCAGCAGGCTTGGCTATTATGTAAAGATTTGCCGCATCAACATCACAATCTGCAATAACCTTATCTCCTATAAGCCTTGAAAGGGCACCTGCAAGGGTGGTTTTACCTGTGCCTCCTTTGCCACTTACTATAACAATTTCTTTTGCACCGTCCATGGCATCACCTAGATTGTTCTTTCTAGTAATTCGCCCACATTCTTGGCCAGCTCTAAGAAACATTGCCTGTAATGAGGAAAAGCATCAATGACGAAACCTCCCTTAGAATAGACCACAGCAATCTCTTTATCTTCGGGCATTGTGGCCACCACAGGAAGATTTTCTTCAGTAAGATAGTCCTTTAAAGGGCTGAAGTTTCCATTTTCCTTGTTGATAAAGATCCCTATTGGTTTTCCAAGTTTCTTGGCTACTGAAACAGCAATCCTAAGATCATGAAGGCCAAAAGGGGTTGGTTCCGTAACTAGGATTACACAATCCGCATCAATCATTGTCTTTACCACAGAGCAGGCTGTGCCTGGTGGAGCATCAACAATATGGATAAATTCTTCAAGATAATGGCGCTTTACCACTTGAATGACAGGTCCTGCCATAGGTTCCCCAACATTTAGTAAGCCTCTAATAAATTGAATATTCTCTAAGGCTATCCCCTTCTCTATACACCCTACTTCCCTTTCGCCTTCGGTTATAGCAAGCTCCGGACAGATACGGACACAAAGACCACATCCATGACACAACTTCGGCAAAAAAAGAACCTCTCCTGGAAGGCTAACGAGAGCATGGAATTGACAATGGCTACTACAGCTTCCACAATTTGTGCATGCCTCATGGTTGATCTCTGGCATCATAACCTTTACAGCTAATCTTTCCCTTATCTTAGGTTTGAGGAAGATATGGCTGTTAGGCTCTTCCACATCACAATCAAGATACTGGACCCTATAGTTGGATTGTGCCAAAAGGTAGGCAAAATTTACCGCTACTGTGGTTTTACCAGTTCCGCCCTTCCCACTTGCAAATACAATGTTCATTCTAACCATCTCCTTATAACCGAATCATAGAAACGCCACAGTTTAAACATTTCTCTTCAACGCAGGAACCCCTCCCCTGTGAGGTATTCTCTTACCGCATCTAGGGCATACACATTCATCACTGGCACCAGCAAGACCTTTCCTTCCCTTGCCCTGGCCTCTCCCTTTTCCATATCCCCCTTTATATCCTAAACCTTGTCCTTTTCCTCTACCCTGACCCATTCTTTGTTCCTTTCAAAGGGGAAAGGACAAAGACTCTCCTTTCCCCTTTCTAAGTTATTCTTTTTCTTCAGCTAGTTTTGCCAGCCTATCCTTTACCTCTTTTAGAGCACTTTCTAGATACTCAGCCTCCCTCTTGAGAAACTCCCTTTCTGCATCCTTACTTGCCTCTGGAGTGATGGGAGGCGAAAAGGGATTCCAGAAGCCAAACCTCGCCCATCTTGGAAGTCCAGTAGCCCAAAACCAATCTCTCCAGCCTCTTCCTCTACCGAGCCCCCACCAGCACCAGAATCTTCCTCTAGGCCAAGGATTGAAACGACCTGGCATGCCGAAACCTGCGCAATAACCTGCCCCCCTGCCTGTCATGGGACCAAGACCTGCTGGACCTGTTCTATCACCAAATGGCATAAACAAACACCCCCTTTCTACCAGTGGCCCGATACATCCGGCCCCTGTAGTTTTTTAAGCCTACCCTCAAGATAGGCCTTTATCGCTTCTTCTACAGTCATAGTTGAAGCTGTATAGACCTCAATTCCGCCAGCGGATAGAATCTTGAAGGCATTGGGTCCAATATGGCCGGTTATTACTACTTTTGCTCCAGCATTAATCACATTCTGCGATGCCTGGACTCCTGCTCCCTGAACCGATCCAGCGCTTATAGCGTTATCGATAACCTTGTGAATTTTACTTTCGCTATCATAGATGACAAATTTTTTGCATCTTCCAAAACGCTCATCTACAGGACTCTCAAGCTTTCCATCAACACTCGATATGGCTATTTTCATAGAACCCCCCGATTGAAATGCTAGCTCGTTGCTATTCAAAGGCGCTTGCTGACAAGCTGTTTCTTGCCAGCACCATCTCCTCCAACCACAGGGAGGCAGATGGTCTCTTTCTACTGTAACATTGCCCCCTTCTATCCTTATGGCTTTTCCATTTAAGAGAGCATCTGCAACCTTTTGATGGGCTGATTGCAGGAGTCTATGGAAAGTTGGCTGAGACACTCCCATTTTTTTTGCTGCCTCTTCTTGTGGTTCTCCCAGGAGGTCTTTGAGTCTCAGGGCTTCAAGTTCATCATGATGTATTACTACTTCTTCAAGCTCTGAAAGTTCTATGCCTGCTGGTTTGAAGTAGGTAAAAGGGGCGATAAATCCTATTCTTTTTCTACATCTTCTTCTTGGCATATCCTTTAACCTTCCATTTTGAATATATATTCAAAATCTCAAGATGTCAACTAAAACCTCTACCCCCCATAAATTAGGCATAACCACTACTAGTCATTAGGTTGCTAAACTTAAACTTTACTTAGCACTGCTTAATTAGTATAACTTTGCTATAAAGGAGGCGATATAATGATCTTCCTAATACTTTTGGTGCAGTTTATTGGGTTCTCCAAAGAAATCAAAGCTGAGGAACTTAAAGTCTATTATTTTCATAGACCTCCTTACTATGAGAAAACCCCTCAAGGTCCTGGCGGTTTTTTAATGAATATCTCTAAGCTAATATTTGAAAAGGCCGAGATAAAGGTAACCTACGAAGAGATGCCACCGAAAAGAATCTTAGAAACCTTAAAAAAACCGAAACCAGCCTGCTCCGTTGGATGGTTTAAAACACCCCAAAGAGAAACCTTCCTTCAGTTCTCAAAGCCCATCTATATAAGCATCTCATCTGTTATCGTAGCTAGAAAAGAAGAAAATATAGAGCCCGTCGATATAAAAAAACTAAGAAAGCTATTTAGTCTATCTCCAGGAAGAATAGGGATTATTTGCTCCTTTTCTTATGGCACCCATATAGATCTAATCATAAAGGAACTCGATGAAACATGTTCGACCACTAACGTAATAAATTTATTCAAGATGACAGCAGGGAGAAGACTTGCTTTTGTTCTATCCTTTCCTGAGGAAGCTGGATACATATTAAAAAACTATGAAGATTTGGGAAAAAAACTTACTATGATCCCCGTAGAGGGCATTTCTCAAAATTTCATACGACACATAGTCTGTAGTAAGGCTACCCCTGCCACTATTATGGAACGCCTTAACAGTGAAATACAAAAAAGGTTATGGTGGCTAGATAGATAAGGAGGATTGATTTGGAATTTAGTAAAAAAACGCTAGCTAGCACTTTGGTGATGTATTTAACTATGTTTATCTTTTTAACCTCCCTGTCAGTCAGTTTGGCAATATATCTTTTAGAAGGGGCTTATCATAAAAAAGAATACCGTAACAAAGCAGAAGAATTTATCTCTCATCTTTCAAAAAGCCTTGAGATGCCTCTTTGGACACTGGACGATGAAAATATAAAAAGAATTTGCGAAGTTTTCTTTGCAACTTATTATCTTTCAGAGCTTCACATAACCAATGAAGAAGGAGAAACTATATTTAGTGCTACCAAAGAGGGGCTAGCCACAGACTTTTTTAAGGAAGTTTCCGTTGAACACTCTAACAAAACTATTGGGAAAATAGTTGCAGGTTTTACCTATGAAGTGATTACGAAAGAACATAAAAGGTTTTTCATCGCTCAGCAGATTAGCTTGGTGATTATTTTCCTTTCCTTGGCAATTATGGTGTATCTATGGATGAAAAAAAATATTCATACTCCCTTTGAGCAATTTCTTAGCTGGTTTCAAGAGATAGCCAAGGGTAATTACGAAATACCAGCTGTGGAGTTACCCTTTGTGGAGCTTTCTTTAATGTCTTCCGAGATTATGCAAATGGCAAAAAAGATCCAGGAAAGAGAAGAAGCTCTTTTAGAACTAGGAGATAAACTAAAAAGGAAGGCTCAGGAAAAGGAAGAGCTTTTTAGGAAGCTAGAAGAAAGCATAGCCAGATTTGATACTATCATGTCCAACGCAGTAGATGGAATAATAATCTTTAAAGAAGATGGGAAGATTTCCTACATGAATAAAACTGTTGAAAGGCTTTTCGGATATACGAAGGAAGAACTTTTAGAAAAGGTGGTATGTCATCTCTTTCCCGAAAAAGACCGTGAAATCTTGGCAAGCCTTGCTAAGGAGGATTCTTTAAAGACCCACGTATTAGAGATGAAAGGTATTAGAAAGGATAAGACTACTATACCTTTAGAGGTATCCCTAGCAAAGGTTCCAATAAAAGAAGGAGGAGAGGATAGAATTATTCTTATTCTAAGGGATATCACTCCTAGAAAGATCCTGGAAAAAGAAAAGGAAGAGGCCTTAAAGCAACTCATGAGGCTTCAAAAATTAGAAGCCCTAGGAACCCTTGCTAGTGGTGTAGCCCATGACTTTAACAATATTTTGATGATTATCATGGGCTTTACAGATCTTGCAAAAAGTATGGTCACTAGCGACTCACCTATCAAAGAATATCTCGACCAAATTTCCAATGCCAGCCAAAGAGCAAAATCTCTTATAAATCAGATTAATAGCATAGCCCGCCCGCAGATCTCAGAAAAGGTTGTTTTTAATCCTTCATCGCTTATAAAAGAAATTATTAAGTTTCTTAGAGCAACCATTCCTTCCAGCATAGAGATAAAACAAAGTATATCTTCCCAAGATATATTTATTGAAGGAGATCCTAGTCAAATCCATCAGGTAATCATGAATCTTTGCATAAACGGAGTTCACGCTATGGAACATAGCAAAGAAAAGGTTCTTACCGTAGAGATGGAAAAGGTAAATTTACAGGAACCTTTGCCATGCTATTTTGGAAACCTCCAGCCGGGAACTTATGTAAGAATATCTGTATCTGATACTGGAGAAGGTATTCCAGAGGAAATATTGCCCCGAATCTTTGACCCCTATTTCACCACCAAAACACCCGATAAAGGCACGGGTCTTGGTCTTGCCATTGTAAGAAGCATAATAGAATCCCATTGTGGTAATATAGAGGTCGCCACAACGCTAGGGGAAGGAACTACCTTTCACGTTTATATTCCCTGTAACTTTAGGTGTGTAGTAGAATCAATAGACTATAGGACTAGTATTTTTCCTGAACTCAAGACCCAAAAACACATTGTCTTTGTTGATGATGAGCCCATTCTTACAGAACTTGTGCAAAAAGCCCTATCTTCCCGTGGCTACAAAGTAGTAGCCTTTAACGATCCAGTAAAAGCCTTAGAATACATAAAAAGCCACTGTCAAAAAATAGACCTTCTGATTTCCGACATAACAATGCCTCACCTCCAGGGTAACCAGCTAGCTCAATTAGCGAAAAACCTTAGAAAAGACTTAGCCATTATATTATGCACAGGTTATGCAGGAACTATATCTAAAGACCAATTGGAAGAACTGGAAATTAAGGCTCTGATGTTTAAACCCTTTACTGTAGATGATCTAGTAAGAGAAATTGATAAAATATTTGAAGAAGCATAAGAGCAGGGCCTATAGATGGAGGCCCTGCTGAAAAGTTTAGTCTATGAGGGGGCTACTATTTCCGTTTTTAGCAGCAAAGTATCTGTTAAAGGCATTTATATAGGCTCTTGCACTTGCTTCAATGACATCTGGGCTAGCGCCGATGCCTGAATATATTGTGCCTTCTATTTCTACCCTTACCATGGCTTCTCCGAGAGCATCAGTTCCGGTGGTTACCGCTTTAAGATCATAATCTCTGAGACGAGCGGATTTTTTGACAATCTTGTCTATACACCTAAACACCGCCTCTACAGGACCATTTCCTGTGGAGGTTTCGGTAAATTTTTGCTCTCCCTTAAGCAGAGTAACAGAAGCCATCGGAAGGATGGTGTTTCCACTCATAATCTGGAGGCTATGAAGCGTATAGGTTTCAGGAACTTTGCTAAGCTCAATCTCTACAATGCTTTTTAGGTCTTCCGAGGTAACTTCCTTTTTTCTATCAGCTACATTGAGAAATCGTTGATAAACCCTTTCAAAATGCTCTTCAGAAATTGAAAAACCAAGCAGACTCAACTGATGCCTCAAAGCTGCCCTTCCGGATCTTGCAGTAAGAACCAATTTGTGATCTTTTATTCCAACATCTTCAGGTCTTATGATTTCATAGGTGCTCCGATCTTTCAGGATCCCGTCCTGGTGAATACCGGAAGAGTGGGCAAAAGCGTTAGAGCCAACAATCGCCTTGTTAGGTTGCACCGGAATATTCATAATACGGCTAACCATCCTGCTTGTTCGGTAAATCTCTTGGGTTCTTATATCGGTGTAGGCATTATAGTATTGAGGCCTAACCTTTATAGCCATAACAATCTCTTCAAGGGCTGCATTGCCAGCCCTTTCACCTATGCCATTTATTGTGCACTCTACTTGGTCAGCGCCGTTTTTTACAGCAGACAGAGTATTCGCTACCGCAAGACCTAGATCGTTATGGCAATGGACACTTAAGATAACTTTATCAAGGGCAGGCACTCTCTCTCTGAGCCTTCTTATCATTTCTCCAAACTCTTCAGGGATAGCATATCCAACTGTGTCGGGAATATTTACAACGGTAGCTCCAGCTTCAATAACCGCCTCCACAATACGACAAAGGTAATCAAAATCTGTTCTAGAAGCATCTTCTGTGGAATATTCTACATCTTCGCAATATCTTTTTGCATATTTCACAGCCCAAACAGCCTGTTCAAGAGCTCTTTCTCGATCCATTCTGAGTTTCTTCTGAAGATGAATATCAGATGAGCCAAGAAAGACATGGATTCTTGGTCTTTCCGCGTTCTTTAGAGCTTCCCAGGCAAGGTCTATATCCTGGGCTACAGCCCTTGCAAGACCTGCGATGACAGGACCCTTTACTTGCTCCGCTACCACTTTAACCGCTTGTAAATCTTCTGGCGATGAACAGGGAAAGCCTGCCTCTATTATATCAACACCTAGCCTTGCAAGCTGTTCAGCTATTTCCAATTTTTGACGTTTATTAAGTTTTGCTCCTGGAACCTGTTCTCCATCCCTCAAGGTAGTGTCAAAAACATATATTTTCTTCATATTCCTTCTCCTAGAGTTTTTTGAATTTTCTACCCCAATTTCCTTCACAGCTTATGGCCTCAAAAGACTCAGACAAAGCCACTTGGGAATCGAGCCCCATCGGAAAACCTCCCTTAAAAAAGTTTATAAAAATAAAAAAGCCATGGGCGGGAACCCATGGCTTCCATTGCTTTCTGGTCAGCCCTTTCTAATCAGGCGACCAAACAGCATATCCATTGGGTCCCCGAACTGGGTCCACAATGGATAAAAGAAGCAACAATAGCTGTCCTATCCAAAGAAATGACTTATTACAGCTTATCCCCATTGAGGATCTAAGCTTACATTCTGAGCTGGATAACACTCTACCTATCCCACACATTTTTAACCTTGCCACATTAGCTTTCCACACAACATTTCAAATTGACATTCAATATTTACATCAATTAGTATACTGAATCAAGTTAATTTTCCAGGACCTTAAAAGGTTCTAATATCAAACCAGAGGTTTAGAGTTATCGACCTAAGAAAAATCTTTATCCCATGAGGAGTTAGAGCCATGTTGAAGTTAGTTATATTGCTTTCAATCACATTCCAAATACTAGCTGTAGTTGTGGCTTTAATGTCCTTTAGAAAAAATCCTTCTAAAGGAGCCTGGTTAATCATTTCTATAGCCCTAGTGCTTATGACATTTAGAAGATTTATGGGTTTTT